>OGHO01000685.1_pt1 | contig 40175 bp, 37 predicted proteins | sample 1571421 | NCBI WGS metagenome assembly OGHO01 (sample SAMEA2581937, study PRJEB24529) | metagenome | biome: Human gut stool | place: China | collected 2011
TAGGTCGCCAGTTAGCTACTTTTGGTGTGGGGTATCTGGTGTTATTTGATAACGCGGAAACCCCGATGCACGAGTTGCGCTTGGAACTGGAACGGAATTTCCCGAACTTGAAGTTCACCCCTTTTGTCGGTGATGTTCGTCAGAAAGAACGGTTACGGATGGTTTTTGAAAAATATCGTCCTCATGTAGTGTTCCATGCGGCTGCCTATAAGCATGTTCCCCTAATGGAAGAAAACCCTTGCGAGGCGGTTCGGGTGAATGTGATCGGTTCAAGACTGGTGGCGGATTTTTGCGTGGAGTATAACGTGGACATGATGGTGATGATCTCCACTGACAAGGCGGTGAACCCGACCAACGTGATGGGGGCTTCCAAACGATTGGCGGAGATATACGTGCAAAGTTTAGGATTAGCAATAGAGCGTGGGGAAGTGAAAGGTAAAACTCGTTTTGTCACGACTCGTTTCGGAAACGTGCTGGGAAGTAACGGTAGCGTGATTCCCTATTTCCGGAAACAGATCGAGCGGGGTGGCCCGGTGACGGTTACTGACCCGGGAATCACCCGCTTTTTCATGACTATCCCGGAGGCCTGCCGGTTGGTGATGGAGGCGGCCACGATGAGTACAGGCAATCAAATCTACGTTTTTGACATGGGGGAACCCGTGAAGATCGTCGATCTGGCGGAACGGATGATTCGCCTGGCGGGGTACGTCCCGAACGAGGATATCAAGATCAAGTTTATCGGCTTGCGGCCGGGAGAGAAATTGTACGAGGAGGTTTTAAGTAACGAGGAGAACACGATCCCGACGGGGAATGCTAAAATTCGGGTGGCGAAGGTACGGGAGTACAAGCGGGACGAGGTGTTGAGAGCTTATGATCAACTTGCGGAATTAGCATTGGCGGTACAAATTGAGGATACCGTGCGGTTGATGAAACAGGTGGTGCCGGAGTTTAAATCGAAGAACTCCCGATTCGAAATACTGGATAAAATAAATAATTAACTAAAATAAAGACTTACAAGTGATGACGGGAACTGGAAGAATGTTTTTTATCGGTATGCTGGTTTGCCTGTTGGGGGCTTGCGCTTCCCCGAAGGACGTGGTGTACCTGCAAGATGTGAAGATTAATTCTAGAGTGAAAGCTGCCTTGCAGTATCGCACGGTGATCCACGTGGATGATCTATTATCAATCGTGGTTTCCTGTGATGATATCGAGACGGCCCTGCCTTTTAACACGCCGATGATCGGGTTGGGACAGAATAACATGCGAACAGGTAACGATCAACTTTACGGGTATCTGGTGGACACGGACGGGACGATCGATTTCCCGGTGTTGGGGAAGATTAAAGTGGAAGGTTTATCCCGGACGGAACTGGCAGCTAAATTGAAGAAGGAGTTGAGTAACTACCTGAAGAACCCGATCGTGACCATCCAGTATTTGAATTTCAAGGTAACCGTGTTGGGAGAAGTGAAAGCTCCCGGGAGTTACAAGGTAAATAGTGAACGAGTCTCCATCTTTGATGCTTTGGGAATGGCCGGAGATTTACAAATTAATGCAAAGCGTAAGAACGTGCTGGTGATGCGGGAAGACGGGGACGAGAAAGTTTTCGCCCAACTGGATTTGACATCGGAAAATATCATTCATTCGCCTTTTTTCTACTTGCAACAGAATGACGTGGTCTATGTTGAACCCAATAAGGCTCGGATTGTGGGAGGAAATGCCGGGGCATTCCTGCCTTACGTTTTATCGAGTATTTCCACGTTGGTGGCTATCCTTGCCATCGCAATTCGTTAACCTAGAACCGGAATTATATGGAAGAGAATAACTTGAACAGGGAACGTGAGTCCGAAAGTATAGATATAAAAGTATTAGTTGAAAAGTTTATCACCCGTTGGCGTTGGTTTGCGGTGTCGGTGCCTCTGTGTTTGGTCATCGCTTTGTTGATATGCCAGAGCCGAGTGCCTGTTTACAACGTGACGGGTAAGGTGATGATCAGTGACTCGAAAAAGGGGGAGCTAGGTACGAACGTGATGATGAAAGAGTTGGGCTTGGCGGCGGCAGATATGTTCGTGGAGAACGAGATTGTGGAGTTACAATCTAAAAACCTGATGCGGGAGGTCGTGGAGGAACTGGACTTGAATGTTCGTTATGTCCGTGAAGGTTTTTTGCGTGATCGGGAACTTTATAACGATTCGCCGGTGAAAGTTCTTGTGGATAACCCCGGTGAGATCCGGGACACGTCTTTTCACGTGTTGTTGGACACGGCGAACCTCGTGATATTGATGAATCTTGACGGGGAGAAGATGTGGAGCGGTCATTACTCGGAGAGCGTTCCCATGGGAAACTATAACCTTTCGATCGAGCCTAACAGGAAAGTTACTTCCAAGGAAAAAATCCGGGTTGATCTGTCTAGTTTTCGAAAAACGGTTAATAGTTTCTCGGGAAACTTGAACGTGCAAATCCTGGTAAAGAACACGAACTCCGTGCTGGTTTCCTTGAAAGACGTCGTACCGGCGAGAGGAATTGCGGTGATTAACGCTCTTGTCAAGCGATACAACCAGAACGGTGTCGATAACAAGAGGATCGTGTCAGAGGCGACGGTGGAGTTCATCAACGAGCGGCTGGACGTGATCAACCAGGAGTTGGGAACGATCGAACGACGGGCGGAAGACTTCAAGAAGACGAATAAATTAACGGATATCACCTCGGATGCCGCTTTCGTGATGGAACGCAAGAAACAGTCGGAGGCGGAGTTGATGAAATTGCAAACGGAGCTGGACGTATTGCGAAGCATCCGGGCGGCGATTACGCAGAAACGTGCGGAAGAGTTCTCGTTGTTGCCGGAAAACTTGGGTCTCTCGGACGAGGGGTTGAATGCAGGGATCGCCCGCTATAACGAGATGGTGTTGCGTCGGGGCAAGTTGCTGCAGAGTGCCAGCGAGAGTAACCCGATTGTAATCGGGCTAAATACCCAGTTGCAAGGATTAAAAAAGAACATACAGGAGACGATCGCCAACGTGGAGAGCGGCCTTTTGATCAAGCTGAAGAGTGTGGAGAAGGAGAACGCGTCGGTGAACGAGCTGCTGACCTCGGTTCCCACGCAGGAAAAACAATATCGAGACATCGCTCGTCAACAGGAACTGAAGGAGAACCTTTTCCTTTTCCTGATGCAAAAGCGGGAGGAGGCGGAGATTGCTAAATTGATCTACGTGGCGACGGCTAAAATTATAGAAGACCCGTCAGCGGGTAATGCTCCTGTAGAGCCGAACAAGGCGTTGATTATGCTCGTGGGGTTGTTTTTGGGCGTGGGTATTCCGGTCGGGATTATCCTCTTGCTGGAGATGTTGAACGACAAGGTTCGTTCCGTTGATGAGGTGAAACGGTCGTTATCGTTCCCCGTGCTGGGAGATATACCTGAGTTATCTCAAGAAGAGGTCAACCTGTTACGGGAAAATTTTTCCTTGTCGGAATCGATGCAAGTGGTACGGGAGAAACTGAACTATATGTTGGGCGAGAAAGCTTGTCCCGTGTTACTGGTGACTTCCGGGGTTCCCGGAGAGGGGAAGACACTGGTGGCTGCTCACTTGGCGAAGGCTTACGCGAAGGCGGGTAAAAAGACGTTACTGGTTGGTTGTGATCTGCGAAATCCTCGGTTACACTCGTATCTTTATAAGAATTATTCCCGTGGCTTGTCGGCTTACCTGGCAGGGATGGAACCGGAATGGAGACGGTTGGTACATTTGCTAGAAGACAATTTAAGCGTGTTGTTCGGGGGAGACGTCCCGCCGAACCCGGTAGCACTGCTTTCAAGCGATAGGTTCAAGACATTGTTGGAAGAGGTGAGGGGAGAATATGATTGCATTATCCTAGATACTCCCCCGGTGGGAATCCTTGCGGATGCTTTGACGATGGTCAAGCAAGCGGACGCTTGTTTGTGTGTTGTTCGCTTGAACGTGTTGCCGCGAGGGGTGTTATCTTCCTTGCGAGTACTGGAAAGCGAGCATCACGTGACGAATTGCGGGGTGCTGGTTAACGGGGTATCTAGGAGAATACACTATTACAAGTATGGTTACGGTAATTATTACAACAAGCAAAATAGATAAGAGGGTAAGTTATAGTCATGTGGTGGTTCCGAAAACGGGAAAAGATACATTTTGATTATACCCATGATATTCATTCGCATGTTTTGCCCGGAGTAGATGACGGGGTTAGAACTTATGGGGAGGCAATCATGGTGTTGAAAGGCTTATCTAGGTTGGGAGTGAAAAGAGTGACATGTACTTCCCACGTTTATTTTCCTGCCTTGATGAATGGACGGGAAAATCTTCATCCCTTGTTGGAAGATCTTCGAGCTAGTTTGCAAAAGGAGGGAGTAGAGATAGAATTGGATTTAGGAGCCGAGTATCGTGTCGGGGAATATATGTTGAGTTTGATCGAACGGGGAGAGATCCTGTCCGGGGACGATAACCGGGTACTGGTAGAACATAACTTTTTATCTCCCTCACCTTTTTTCGATCAAGTGGTGTTCGAATTACAGGCCAGGGGATACGAGGTGGTGTTGGCTCATCCGGAGCGTTATGTTTTTTGGGAGGATGATATCGTTCGACACGGGAAGGAGTTGAAGAACAAGAATTGTCGGTTACAGGTGAATATCCTCTCGTTTGCAGGGTATTACGGGAAGGAGGCACAACGGGGTGTGGAGAGATTATATGATGCGGGATTGATTGATTATTACGCGGGGGATGTACACGGGATGAGGCATGTGGAGGCGATAGGGAAATATATATCAAATTCATAAATAAATAATGAAAATATTAGTTACAGGAGGAGCCGGGTTTATCGGTTCTAATCTTTGCGAGTATCTGTTACAAGCAGGGCATGAAGTTCGTTGCTTGGATAATTTTGCGACGGGGAAAATTGAAAACATACTTCCTTTGACAGAACGTTACCCGGCGATGTTCAAATTGATCGTGGGGGATATTCGTCGAATGGAGGATTGCCGGAAGGCGGTGGAAGGCATGGAGTACGTTTTGCATGAAGCTGCGTTGGGGTCAGTTCCTCGTAGCATTAAAGACCCGATCACGAGTAACGAGGTTAACGTGGGCGGTTTCTTGAACATGCTGGTAGCCTCCCGGGATGCCGGGGTGAAACGCTTCGTTTTTGCCGCGAGTTCTTCCACTTACGGGGACAGTCAATCTTTACCCAAGGTGGAAGACGTGATAGGTAAACCGCTCTCTCCTTACGCCATAACGAAATACGTGAACGAGCTTTACGCTGACGTGTTCGCCCGGACGTACGGTATGGAATATATAGGGTTGCGTTATTTTAACGTGTTCGGCAGGCGACAAGATCCTTTCGGGGCTTATGCAGCGGTGATTCCCTTGTTCGTAAAGCAGTTGATGCGACACGAAAGCCCGGTGATCAACGGGGACGGGGAGTACAGCAGGGACTTCACGTATATCGATAACGTGATACAGATGAATGAACTGGCCTTGACCGTGACCGATCCCAGTGCGGTGAATCAAATTTATAACACGGCGTTCGGGGAGCGGACGACGTTGAACCAGCTGGTGGGTTACTTGAAAGAATTCCTGGGGGAATTTGACGGGGAAATAAGAAACATCGAGATATTGCACGGGCCGAACCGGGTGGGAGATATCCCTCATTCTTTGGCAAGCATTGACAAGGCGAAATCGTTATTGGGGTACGCCCCGCAATACAGCATGAGGCAAGGGTTGCAGGAAGCGGTGAAATGGTACTGGAACAATCTATAATAAAACGAATTACTATGCAAGACGTGAAAATTTGCGTGATCGGACTGGGATACGTGGGCTTACCCCTCGCCCGGTTGTTTTCAACAAGATATAAAACGATAGGCTTTGACATGAATCAAAGGCGGGTGGATGCCTTGATGGCTGGACATGACGCTACCCTGGAAGTGAGTGACGAGTTGTTACAATCGGCAATCGCTAACGGTTTCGTTTGCACATCAAGTATCGAGGACATCCGGGATTGTAATTTTTACGTGGTGGCGGTGCCAACACCCGTAGATAAAAATAATAACCCGGATTTAACGCCCTTGTACGGGGCGAGTACCACGGTGGGGAAAGTGATTTCCAGGGGTGATATCGTTGTTTACGAGTCGACCGTTTATCCCGGTGTAACGGAAGAGGAGTGCATCCCCGTGGTGGAAAAAGTGTCGGGGTTGAAATTCAACGAGGACTTTTTCGCCGGTTATTCCCCGGAACGTATCAACCCGGGAGATAAATTGCACACGGTGGAGAAAATCAAGAAAGTAACCTCCGGCTCGACCCTCGAGATTGGCCAAAAAGTAAACGATATTTACGCTTCCGTTATTTTGGCAGGGACACACCTTGCCCCGAGTATCAAGGTGGCGGAAGCCGCCAAGGTGATCGAGAACTCGCAACGGGATATCAATATCGCTTTCGTGAACGAGTTATCGAAAATCTTTAACAAGCTGGGAATTGACACGCAAGACGTGTTGGAAGCCGCCTGTACGAAGTGGAACTTTTTACCCTTCAAACCGGGATTAGTCGGGGGACATTGTATAGGCGTTGATCCTTATTACCTGGCTCAATGCGCCCAACGGCACGGGTATAATCCCGAGATCATTCTGGCCGGACGTCGGATGAACGACGGGATGGGGGAACACGTGGCGAACGAGGTAATTAAATTGATGTTAAAGAAAGGTATTCAGGTATTGGGTTCCAAGGTTTTGATCATGGGATTCACGTTCAAGGAAAATTGTCCGGATGTTCGGAATACCAAAGTAATTGATATATACAAGGCGTTGAAAGAGTATAATCTTGATATTACGGTTTATGATCCGTGGGCAAATCCGGAAATTGTGCGACATGAGTATGGTGTTGATGTAGAGAATGAATTGCACATTGAAAAATATGATGCAGCTATTATGGCTGTCGCTCATTCCCTATTCGAGGGGATGAATGTTCTATCTTTATTGAAAGAGCAGCACGTGGTTTTTGATGTGAAAGGAGTTTTGGAAAAAGATATTATTGATAGCAGACTATAGTTGTACTAAAATGATTTGAAAATAAAGATCATGTTTAATAAATTTCAATTTATCGCAGATCATATAATCGGTAGGCAGCAGAGTATGTTTGTTGTCGATATAGAATCAAACAAAGATCAACTCTTTAGAGAAATAAACGGAAAAAAAATCTGTGTTATAGGTGGGGCTGGTTCAATTGGTTCGCAATTTATTAAAGCTGTATTACGTTTTAAACCGGCGACACTTGTCGTTATTGATTTGAATGAAAATGGCTTAGCTGAGTTAACACGTGATTTGCGTTCTACTTATGGATTGTATGTACCACAAGATTATAGAACTTACACACTTAATTTTGCTGACCCTATATTCGAGAGTATTTTTCGGGCAGAACATGGTTTTGATATTGTGGCTAATTTTTCGGCACACAAGCATGTTCGCAGCGAAAAAGATAAATATTCGGTACGTGCATTAATTGAAAATAATGATATAAAAGCCAAGAAATTTCTCGATTTGTTAGTTGTTTACCCCCCGAAACATTTTTTTTGTGTGTCAACAGATAAAGCAGCCAATCCAGTGAATATCATGGGAGCAAGTAAGCGTATCATGGAAGACATGATTATGGCTTACTCTTCGAAATTTAAAGTAACAACGGCACGTTTTGCTAATGTCGCTTTTTCGAATGGTTCTTTACCAGATGGTTGGATTCATCGAATGATAAATAAGCAACCGTTAGCTGCACCTGATGACGTGAAACGTTATTTCGTTTCACCAGAGGAGAGTGGTCAGATATGTATGTTAGCTTGTATCTTGGGAAAAAATGGAGAGATATTCTTCCCTAAGCTTGGTGAAGAACAAATGTTGACTTTTTCTTCGATCTGTGATAAATATGTTGAAGCTATGGGATGTAAAAAGAAAGAATTTCTCACGGACGAGGAGGCAAAGAAGTATGCATCAGAGATGTCATTTGATAATGATCATTATCCGGTAGTTTATTTTAAAAGCGACACCACGGGAGAAAAAGCTTACGAGGAATTTTATGTTCCTGGTGAAAAACTGAACATGGATCGTTTCAGAAGTCTCGGTGTGATAGAAGAAATAAGAAAGCGTCCTCTTAATGAAATTGAATCCTTTTTTAGTAAGCTGGAATCTATTTTTGCCAGACCGGATTTTACCAAGGAAGAGGTCGTGAATGCGATAAAAGAGTTCCTCCCGAATTTTGAACACGAGGAAAAAGGAAGAAACTTGGACCAAAAAATGTAATTATGGATTACAATAAGATTACGGATTTTATTCATGAATTGTATAGGACGAATGAAACTGTTCCGCTTCATGTGCCAACTTTTATTGGGAATGAAAAGAAGTATTTGAATGAATGCATCGATTCAACCTTTGTTTCTAGCGTGGGAAAGTTTGTTGATCGCTTTGAAGAAATGGTAGCGGCATACACCGGTTCTAAACGAGCTGTTGTCTGCGTGAACGGGACGAACGCTCTTCATATGTCAATGCTATTGGCAGGAGTGGAGAAAGATGATGAGGTGTTGACTCAAGCTCTTACTTTTATTGCAACTTGTAATGCAATAAGTTATATTGGAGCACATCCTGTTTTTATAGATGTAGATATGGAAACGATGGGACTTTCACCTATGGCTGCACGAATATGGCTGAAAAGTTATGCAGAAATAAGAAATAATGTATGTTATAATAAGATGACCGGGCGTAGAATAAAAGCTTGCGTACCTATGCATACGTTTGGTCATCCGATGAAAATAGATGAACTTTTAGATATTTGTAGCGAGTATCATATCGAATTAATTGAGGATGCTGCTGAAAGTATTGGAAGTTTATACAAAGGAAAACATACGGGAACTTTTGGGAAAATAGGGGCGATCAGTTTCAATGGCAACAAAACCATTACCACGGGTGGTGGAGGAATCATGCTTTTTCAAGATGAAGCCTTAGGAAATATGGCAAAACATATTACTACACAAGCAAAGGTGCCTCATCGTTGGGAATTTGTACATGATTGTGTCGGTTATAATTACCGGATGCCGAATATTAATGCAGCTCTTGGGTGTGCCCAAATGGAATGTCTCGACAAGTTTATTGAAAACAAGCGGGAGACAGCGAAATGTTACATTGAGTATTTTAGTAATGTAGATGGTGTTGATTTTTTCGAAGAACCGGAAAATTGCCGTTCTAATTATTGGTTGAACGCTGTATTGCTTAAAGACAAAAATTCTCAACAAAAATTTCTAAAATACACGAATGATCATGGAATAATGACTCGTCCGATCTGGGAATTGATGAGCCGTCTTATTATGTTTCAAGGATGCCAACATGACGGGTTACAAAACACGTTATGGTTTGCAGATAGGGTTGTGAATATCCCGAGTAGTGTGAGGTTATAAGTAATGAAAGATAAAAATTTAATATTAGTCGGTGGTGGTGGTCATTGTAAATCTGTGATAGATGTTGCAGAAAGTGCCGGTTTTCATATTCTTGGTATACTGGATAAACCTACAGAACAAGGTAAAAATGTATTCGGATATCGAATTATTGGTACTGATGATGATATGGTAAAATACATAAACATTGCTTCATTTATTGTAACTGTTGGACAAATAAATAGTCCCGCATTGAGAATGAAACTTCATCAAATGATAGAAAATGTTGGAGGTAAATTTGCAACAATTATAGCTTCTACAGCTTATGTTTCTAGATATGCTTCTATCGGGGAGGGAACTGTTATTATGCATAATGCTTTTATTAATGCAGATGCGAAGGTAGGGAAAGGATGTATAATCAATACTTTTGCTAATATAGAACATGAGGTTGAATTGGGTAATTTTTGTCATGTGTCGACTGGGAGTATTATAAATGGGGGGAGTAAAATTGGTTGTGGAGTCTTCATAGGAAGTCATTCAACCGTATTTCAAGGAGTACGTATTTGTTTAGACGGAGGAATGAATACATTGATATCTGCGGCTTCCGTAGTTAAAAATGATATTGTCTCACAAGGGGTTTATTGGGGAAATCCTGCGATTAAAGTGAAATGATTATAATAGATGGTGTGAGGTAGATAAAATATTGTTAAATCTAGAAACATGAATAAAACAATAATCATAGCAGAAGCCGGAGTAAATCACAACGGGAGCGTGGAAATAGCTAAAAAATTAATTGATGTGGCGGCAGTAGCAGGTGTTGATTACGTAAAATTTCAAACTTTTAAGACGGAATTGGCAATCACTAAAGCGGCACCTCAAGCTGAATATCAGAGAGTAAACTTGAAAAGTGATAATAGCCAGTTCGATATGGTAAAAAAACTGGAATTATCCGATTCCGAGCATTTGGAATTAATCCAGTATTGTACAAAAAAGAATATCAAATTTTTTTCCACGGCATTTGATTTGGTGAGTGTGAATTTTCTTGCTTCTTTACATTTGGGGTTATGGAAAATACCTTCAGGGGAAATAACTAATTATCCATACTTGAAAAAGATCGCTTCTTTTCACGAACCTGTAATTCTTTCTACCGGAATGTGTGAAATGCCTGATATAGATAATGCATTATGTGTTTTACTTGATAATGGTTTAAGCAAAGACCAGATCACGATATTGCATTGTAATACGGAATATCCTACTCCCATGGAAGATGTAAATCTGAATGCAATGAAGACAATAGCAAATAAGTTTGGTGTAGATGTAGGGTATTCTGATCACACAAGAGGGTACGAGGTTCCGATAGCTGCGGTGGCTTTGGGTGCCAAAGTTATAGAAAAACATTTTACCCTAGATCGAAACATGGAGGGGCCGGATCATAAGGCTTCGTTAGAACCTTCAGAACTGGCGGCAATGGTATCGGCAATTAGGAATGTTGAGAAAGCTTTAGGGAGTATAGAAAAGAGAGTTAGTGATTCGGAAAGAAAAAATATCATAATAGCTAGAAAGAGTATTGTGGCAGCAAGAGATATTAAGGCTGGAGAAATTTTTACCGAGGCGAATGTAACTGTTAAACGTCCTGGTAGCGGAATATCTCCTATGCAGTGGGAAAATGTATTAGGAAAAGTTGCGAGACGAAATTTTCAACTTGATGAATTGATAGAATTATGAGAAAAATTTGTGTCGTGACGGGAACACGTGCCGAATACGGGCTTCTTAGTCGTCTCATGCAGATGATTAAAGATTGTTCCGAAACAAAACTTCAAATAATAGCTACAAATATGCATTTACAGCCAGAATTTGGCAATACGTATAAAGAAATAGAAGATGACGGTTTTGTTATTTCCAAAAAAGTTCCGATGTCCAAGAGTGAAGACACACAAAAAGCTTTAGTTAAATCAATGGGGGAAGAGTTGTTGGGAATGGCGGACGCATTAGAAGAGCTTCGTCCTGATTTACTAATTATCCTTGGAGATAGGTATGAAATGTTAATGGTTGCATCTGCTGCTCTAATTTTTAAAATACCAGTAGCACACCTTTATGGGGGGGAGATTACGGAAGGAGCTTTTGATGATTCTATTAGGCATGCAATTACAAAAATGAGTCATTTGCATTTTACTTCGACCCAAAAGTACAGACAACGAGTTATTCAATTGGGAGAGAATCCGGATAGAGTTTTTCACGTGGGATCAATAGGGGTTGATAATATTAAAAAAGTATCACTTTTGAAAAAGCAGGAAATAGAAACTTCGTTAGGATTTGGAATAGATAGAGATACTGTTTTGGCTACTTATCATCCAATAACATTATCTCATACAAATGTGGTAGATGAGATTGATAATTTCTTATCTGCGTTAGAAGAAATGAATCATTTGCGAATAATATTCACGATGCCGAATTCTGATACCGGAGGACAAAAAATAGTGGAAAGGATAAATCAATTTGTTCGCTTGCACAACGATAGGGCTGTCGCATTTACTTCATTAGGTATGAAACGTTATCTGTCTGTTATTCCTTGGATTGCAGCTGTTATTGGTAATTCGTCAAGTGGTTTGATTGAAGTTCCTTCTTTCGGGATACCAACCTTGAATATAGGAAATAGACAGAAAGGTCGGATTTCTTGTAATAGCGTTGTTAATTGTGGAAGTGATAAAGAATCAATATTGTGGGGTTTAAAGAAAGTTTTATCTACCGAAATGATAGAAATTGCACGTAATACTTGTAATCCTTATGAAAAGGAAAATACGGTTGAGAATATATTTAAAGTAATTAAAGATTATCCTCTTGATAATTTGATACAGAAACAATTCTATGATTATGAATAATGAGACAAGGAAAATATTGTGTGTTATTCCTGCTAGAGGAGGAAGCAAAGGGATTCCACGTAAAAATATAAAACCTCTTAATGGAAAACCTTTGATCGAATATACAATAGATGTTGCAAGACAGGTGTTGCCAGATGAACATATTTGTGTCTCAACGGATGATGATGAGATAATAAGAGTGGTTGAAAACTATGATTTAAACGTACCGTTTAAACGTCCTATGGAGTTAGCAACAGACACGAGTGGAACTTATGAAGTGTTACTTCACGCCTTGTCCTATTATGAAAGTATTGGAAGGGAGTATGATGTTATTTTACTTCTTCAAACGACATCACCTTTTCGGACGGCTTCTCAAGTTCAGACTGCATTATCATTATATAATTCAGGAATAGATATGATTGTGTCTGTGACGGAAACTAAATCTAATCCCTATTATAATGTTTTTGAAGAAGATGTTAATGGTTTTTTGAAAATTTCTAAAGGAGATGGTACTTTCATTAGAAGACAGGAGACACCCAAAGTTTGGGAATATAATGGAGCTATTTATGTTATAAACGTCGAATCTTTAAAAAGAATGCCATTAGGGAAATTTTTGAAAAGAAAGAAATTTGTAATGGATGCTTCTCATTCTATCGATTTGGATACGTTGCTTGATTGGCACGTGGCAGAAGTGATGTTAAAGAATAATCTTGTGAAGTTGTAAATTTATGAAAGAATATACAATATCTGATAAAGCTTCTTTGCTTGAGGCGTTGAGAGCAATTAATGAATTATCAGACGCTGGTTTGACTCTTTTTGTCGAGAATGATGAGCATCAAATTATTGGTACATTAACGGATGGAGATATAAGAAGATGCCTTCTTGCTAATGGAAAATTATCTGATCAAGTTGCTGTTGCCATGAAAAGAGAATTTTCATTTTTTCTTGATTCAGAAAGAGATAATATAGAAAAGTTTAGAGCGTTCAAAAGTCGAAATATAAATTTAGTTCCTGTGTTGAATTGTGAGCAAAGATTGGTGGCAATATATGATTTGAGAAAAATGAAATCAATGCTACCTGTTGATGCCGTACTAATGGCAGGAGGAAAGGGTGAACGTTTACGTCCTTTAACAGAGAAAACACCTAAGCCCTTATTACCAGTAGGGGATAAAGCAATCATAGACTACAATGTTGAAAGATTGATTGATTATGGAATTAAGCATATCTCTGTTACGGTAAATTATTTGAAAGAACAGATCGAAGATCATTTTAAAGAACCTCAAAATGGCGTACTTATTAATTGTGTTAGGGAACCTAAATACTTAGGTACGATAGGATCGGTAAAATTTGTAGATAATTTTTATAACGATAGTGTTTTGTTAATGAATTCGGATTTGTTTACCAATATTAATTATGAAGATTTCTATTTACATTTTATAGAAAATGATGCAGATATGTCTGTTGCTGCAGTTCCTTATACGGTAACGATTCCTTATGGTATATTTGATTTAAGAGGAAGAAATATTCAAGGGATACAGGAAAAACCAGTATATAATCTTTATGCAAATGCAGGTATCTATTTAATAAAAAGGAAGTTATTGGAATTAATCCCTAATGATACGTTTTTTAACGCAACAGATTTTATCGATTTATTAATTCAAAATAAATCGAAAGTAATTCGTTTCCCTCTTATAGGGTATTGGTTGGATATTGGGAAACATGAGGAGTATAAAAAGGCGCAAGAGTTAGCTCTGCATATAAAATAAATTTTGTTATGGAGAAAATATATAAACTAGCAATTATTGGGGCAGGACAACTAGGAAGTCGGCATTTACAATCTTTGAGGACTATACGGGAATTGTCATGTTCAATTTTTGTGATAGATTTAAATCCAGATTCTTTACGGATAGCTCAAGAGCGTTACGAACAAATAGAATCAAATAGCAATGTAAAAGAGATCCATTTTTCGGATAACTTTTCGGATTTGCCTGCAGAAATTGATTTCTTAATTATTGCAACAGGTTCTCGAGGACGGGCAGATTTGATTAAAAATATTTGTAATAATTCAGTTGTTCGTTTTATGTTGATAGAAAAAGTTCTTTTCCAAAAGGTAGAAGAATACGAAGAGATAAATCAATTATTCTGTCGTTTAGGCATAAAAGCTTGGGTAAATTGTCCTCGGAGAATGTTTCCAATTTATCGGGACTTAAAAGCAAAATTGGATAAGTGTAGTCCTTCCTATTTAATTGTTGATGGAAGTAATTGGGGATTAGGATGTAACTCAATTCATTTTATAGATTTGTGTGCATATTTATTTGATGACGTTAGTTATACTATTTCAACAGATTTACTTGATCGAAAAATTATAGATAGTAAACGTTTAGGTTATAAAGAATTAACTGGTTGTTTGAAAGTTACTTTTTCCAAAGGTTCGATATTGATACTTTCAAGTCGAAAACAGGAAGGTACTCCTCTAACAATTTATCTTAGTAACCGTAAGGTCGAAATGAAAATTGATGAAAGTGGGAAAAAAATTGTTTCATTAGGAGGGGATAGTTCATTAGAACGAGGTGTATGTTCTTTTGAAATTCCTTTCCAGAGCCAACTGACTGCACAAGTTGTAGAATCTGCTTTGTTAAAGGGAAATACATTATTGACACCATATGTGGAATCAACAAGATTGCATTTGCCTTTCATTGCATCTTTGATTGATTATTTTAAAGAATCAGGTTTTAATGATGATAATTGTCCAGTAACATGATAAATACACGTAATGAAAAAGTATGGTTAATAGGTGCTAGTCCTATTGCTATTGATTATGCTAAAATTTTAATAGATTTAAATATTGAATTTGTAGTTATAACTCGTGGAGAAGAAAAAGCCAAACAATTTATGGAAGCGACAGGACATTCTGTTGTAGCAGGAGGCATCGTACAATATTTACAATCGTGTCCATCCCTTCCCTCTCATGCTGTTATTACTGTAGGAGTGGAGCAATTGTCGCAAGTGACAGATGAACTCTTACAGTATGGAGTTCGTAAGATTTTAGTGGAAAAACCGGGAGGAATGAACTTTCTTGCCTTGGAAAAAACTTTTCTTTTAGCAGAGGATAGACAGGCACGAGTTTTTATTGCTTATAATCGTCGGTTTTATAGTTCAACTTTAAAGGCGCAACAAATAATCAAGGAAGACGGGGGAGTAAAGTCTTTTTATTTTGAATTTACAGAGTGGTCTCATGTCATAAATAAATTAGAAAAGCCAGAGAAAGTAAAAAAAATGTGGTTTTTAGCAAATTCAACTCATGTTGTTGATTTAGCTTTTTATTTGGGCGGGGAGCCAGAAAAAATGAGCTCGTATTCAGCTGATAGTGTTGAGTGGCATACTCCTGCAATTTTTTCTGGAGCAGGAAAAAGTAAAGAAGGGGCATTGTTTTCCTATTGTGCTAATTGGAAATCACCTGGACGTTGGGGTGTAGAGATTTTGACAAATAAACATCGCTTGATTTTTCGTCCAATGGAGAAACTACAAGTTCAAAATATTGGGAGTGTAAATACTGAATTTGTAGAAATAGATGATTCTTTAGATGTGAAATATAAGCCTGGTTTGTATTTACAATTGTTAGAATTTTTGAGTAATAATACACCAAATTTATGTGCTCTTTCCGAACAAATAAAGCATTGGAGGAAAATATATATTCCTATGTTAGGGGGAGGAATGAAATGAGAGTATTAGTAATTGGAGATTCGTTAGTAATGCCTCGTTTGGAATATAATTATGATGAAACTTGGTTGTCACATTTAGTGAATCATTACCCTTCAATAGAGTTTATAGATAAATCAAGACGTTCTTCTTCTGCTAGAAGGTTGGTAAATGATGGAGCAGGTGCAGGAGATTCCAGACGTGGAGCAGATCTTTTAGAATACTATAATCCGGATTTAGTCATAACTCAGATTGGAATTACAGATTGTTCTCCTCGTTTGTTGAAACGTGATAAACTTTACACGAAAGTTATTAATAGTTTACCTAGAAATATTTCGAATTTAATTTACAATTATATTCGGAAGACAAAAGGCCGAACGATGAAAAATAATGATTTGTCTCCAGAGGAATTCCGAAATTGTTGGGAAAATTATATAAAGCGAGCAAATATAATTGGAACTAAAATATTATGTCTTTTAATAGCCCCTGCAGTAGATCGTTTCCTTATGGCAAATCCTTTGGTGGAGGAATCGATAAAAATTTATAATCGAGTTTTAGAAGATTTAGCTCAAAAATATCCAAACTTTGTTTGTGTAACTCCATTCACAAAATTGGAAATGGAAGAATTTGCATTAATCGATGGATATCATATTGGTACGAGAGGACATAAAGCATTATATAAAAAATTAGTTTCTTATCTCGATGAATTTGTTGAAGAGGGTCAAAAGTAATTCATTATATAAAACCGGATTAAGTTATAGTTTGGTTAGTAGTTGTAAAAGTTTTGCAACGATGGGAGTTGGGATCTTAATTATGAGATGGTTACAACCTAGTGAATTAGGATTATGGAATGCCGTATCCATTTTTCAAGCTTATGTTCCTTTTTTTCAATTCGGAATTCAAAGTGGTTTAAATCGAGATTTGCCGATTTTGTTGGGGGAAAAAAATAATGTGAAAGCAGAAGAGTTGGTTGCGAATGCAAAAGGATTTGCTTACATACTTTCTATTGTTTTTATTCTTTTAGGTTTTTTATTATCATCGTTTTTTTATTTATTGGGTAAAGAGATTTCATTTATTGCGGGAATATTTACTGTTGCTATAATGGCTGCATCGATGTCATTGCAGTTGCATTTAGTTGCAACTTTTCGTTCGGCAAGGGCATTTGACAGGTTGACTCGTGTCTATATAATAGATACAATTCTGATCTTTTTACTTGTATATTTTATTTATAAATATCATTATTATGGGATATTGATATATAACTCTATTACATACATCGTTTCTGCGAGTTTAATGGCTTATTATGCGCCTTATAAGCATATAAGACCTCAAATTAGAAAAAAACCTCTTGTTTATTTAGGGAAAGTAGGGCTTGTCCTAATGAGTTTTATTCAGCTTCGAGGTATAGCACAGAGTATTCCTCGATGGATTATTTTGTCTGTAGGGGGAGTTGTTAAACTAGGACTCTTTTCTCCAGCGATGGCGATTAATGGTGTAATGAATATGTTACCGAATCAAATTGCTCAGTTTTTTCATCCGCAAATGGGATTTAAATATGGAACAAGCGGATGCGCTAGAGATCTTTGGCCTTATGTGAAAAAAATTGTATTGTGGTATCCTTTGTTAACATTGCCAATATGTATTTGTATATGGATTTTGGCTCCATGGTTATTGAATACTTTTTTTCCGAAATATATCGAGTCATTATGGCCAATGCGAATAATGGCGTTGGGTTTTGTTTTTTCAGGAGCATTTACTACGCATGGTATTTTATATACAATAAAGGCATATAAACCAGCTTATTTATATTCTTTTATAGAATTAGTCGGTTATTTTATTTGGCCTTATTTGGTTATTTGTATTTTTCATATAGATGCGTTGGTAAGTGTGTGTATAGGGTTAGCGTTTAATCAGGTTTTACTTTACGTGTTGAATATTTGTATATTGAAAAAAGTATTGTTTTTCCCTTGTTATAATTTGAATAAAGATTAGGTTATGCAGACAAAAATAAACGTGTTTTTTGCCCATACGGAATATCATTTGATGTTAAGTGTTCATATTGCACTATCCCATTTTTCTGAATCATTTTTCCAGAATAAAATATATTTTACTAAATCCCCTCAACGTTTTAATAGCCTAATGGATTATAATTTAAGAAAGAATATTGAAATTATCGGATTAGGTGAATATACTAAACATGTGGTGGCTCAAATGGGAGATATTGTATGTGATAGTTTTTTCTTTTTTCAAGAAAACAGTATTTTTAATCGTTATGTCGCTCATTTATTGAAAGGTAGAGGAGGAAAAATTGCTTTGGTCCAAGATGGAATTAAGCCTTATGCTGTATTTAATAAATCTCATGCTTTTTTATCAATGATAAAAGATACCATAAGTGATTATCGAAAATTAATTAAAAATGGATTATCTCTAAATGCATTGTATATTTCAGATTATTATCATTATGGTAAAACACGTTTCATTGATGAGTTATGGTTATCTGATCCGGATATGTTTGATCGACAAAAAAATAAAACTCATGCAGAAATAGTGAAAATTCGTGCTTTTACGGAAGAGTCATTTATAGGTATTTCTAAATTATTTTGTTTTTCTACGGAAGAATTTTTGGTACGTAAAAATTGTATTTTTTATTTGAATCAACCCTTTCGAGAACAGGGATTAATTGATATAGAAATAGAATTCTTATCGAAATTGCAAAAAAAGTTTAATAAAGTATTGTATATTAAATTACATCCTTTGACACAACAATCAACAATCAAACGATATCAAGAAATTGAAGGTGTTTTTTGTATTCAATCGACAATTCCGGCAGAATTATTTATACAGGCTCTTTCTTATTCTATAATTTTAAGTGGTTGGTCAGCAGGATTAGCTCTTGATAATATTTCCTGTTCTTTTTATTATAATTTCCCGATTTATTTGAATAAAGGCAGTAAAATTTTAGATCAGTTGGTTATAAAACCGATGAAACATATTCAAGTTGTTGATCGCATCGAAACGATAGAATTTCCTAATTAATATACAGACTCATGGTTGTATCGCAGGCAAGAAGGCAACAAACCAAACTTCTGCTGATTACTTTTTTGATTTCTCCATTCTTAACGCTATTGATAACAATGTATCATTACCGTTGGAAAGGGACTCAGTTGTTTTTTATATTATCTGTTTCATTTTTGGGATATAATATAGGAATTGAGGGAGATTTAATTCGTTACTATGATTGGTTTTTTAGGGATGGAGGAAAATCTTGGTCTGAGATATTTAATCAAATTATTACATTGCAAGCAGGAGATTTTTATACTTTGATTCTTTCTAAAATAATTTTTTATTTAACTGAAAATGTAAGAGTGTATTTTGCCGTGTTGATAAGTGTGTATGCTTATTTTTACTCTTCCGTAATGAAGTTGATAATTGTTCGTTTATCTAGAGGAAATAATCTAAAAGTATTATTACTTTTTATCGGTTTTGCAACTTTCTTTTTTGTTCGAAATTTTATATCCGTTCGATTTTCTACTGCACTTTTGCTATATGCCTATGCGATGTTAGAGATAGTGCTAAATGGGAATAGAAAATTTATTTTATTATCATTATGCGCGCCGTTGATTCATATCGGATTCGTTGTAACTATACCATTGTTACCGTTATATTTTTTCTTTAAAGATCGGGTTAACGTTTGTATTATGTTGCTTTTGGTGTCGTTTGTATTTAACCAAGGAAATGTTTTAAATTTTTTTGGAAAGGCTTCAAGTAACTATGAAAATACAGTATTTTCTTCAAAGTTTTCAGCGTATGCTTCTGAGTCTGGGATTGAATATTTATCTGAAAGATATCAGGAAAGCGAAAAAGGAGCCAATTTGAAATTGAAGACTTTAAACTATTTTACGGATTTAGTTTATATATTATGTATGATCGGAAGCGGAATCCTTATTTTTGAATGGAAGTCTTTACTTTATGATAGAATACAATTGCATTTATTTAATTTGACTCTGTTATTGTGGTCTTTAGCAAATGTTATGCAGAATATAAGTAATGGTGTACGTTTTCTTAATCTTTGGGTTTTAATCGTGTTAGCTCTCTGGGTCTTAATTCTGCAGAATAAAACTTTTGATAGAAAGTGGCAGATATTTATTAGAATATTTATAGTTGTTTTGTTGTTCAAAAATTTAGCAACTCTTATTGCTGCAAATCCGTTGTTTACGACTGAATTTTTTGTTTCAAATTATATTATAAACTTATTTCTTTAGAAATGTCTTTAAAACAAACAATAACTCACAATTTACTTAATATACCCGGTTGGAGAACCAAGCGTAAAATTGTTGTAATAGAGAGTGATGATTGGGGAAGTATAAGGATGCCATCTAAGAATGTGTATGAGAATCTTTTAAAGGCGGGATTTGCAGTTGATAAACATCCATATGAAAAATATGATTCTTTAGCGACAGAAACTGATTTAAATGCATTGTTCGAAGTATTATTACGACATAATGATTGTAATGGAAATCATCCTGTAATAACAGCTAATTGCGTTGTCGCAAATCCTGATTTTGAAAAGATCAAACGAGATAATTTTGAACATTATTATTATGAGCCGATAACTGTAACTATGAAACATTATAAAGGTTGTGAGAATGCTTTTAGTTTGTGGAAAGAAGGGATTCAGAATCATTTATTCCAACCACAATTTCATGGGAGAGAACATCTGAATGTTGCATATTGGTTACATGCATTACAATCAGGAGACAAGGACAATCTTTTTGCTTTTGAGAATAATATGATGGGAATTTTCCCAAAGGATAATCATTTAATGGGGAATGTTTTTCAAGTGGCTTTGGATGATAGCATTTATAAAGGTCAATCTATTCATGATATCTTAATTGATGGGTTAGATTTGTTTGAAAATTTGTTTGGATATAGGTCAAAAACATTTATTGCTCCATGCTATACATGGAAGCCGCTTATAGAAAAATCAATCTTTAATCATGGGATTATAGGAATACAGGGAATGGTTTATCAGCATAATCCAGGGAAAAAATGTATTCGTCATTGGCAGGGAACTAAAAATAGTTTAGGACAAGTATATATTATAAGAAATTGTTTTTTTGAACCTACAGTATCTTCTAATATAGATAGCGTCTCTGATTGTTTGTATAGAATAAAGTGTGCTTTTAGATGGCATAAGCCTGCAATAATTTCAGCTCACAGAATAAATTTTATTGGTTCTCTTTGTGAAGACAACAGGACGAAGAATCTTTTAGATTTTGATACACTTCTGAAAAGAATCATTATTGAATGGCCTGACGTTGAATTTATGAGTTCAGATCAATTGGTTACATTAATATACGATAATAATGAAAATAGCAATTCATAAATCTGGTGGTTTTTCCGAACGTTGGATAAATTACTGCCAAAAAAATAGTATTGATTATAAAATTGTAAATGCCTACGATTCGGATATAATCAAGCAGGTGGCAGATTGTGACGCTTTTATGTGGCATCATTATCAAGCGAATTATAAGGACTGCTTGTTCGCAAAGCAGTTACTTTTTTCTCTTCAACAATCCGGTAAAAAGGTTTTTCCTGATTATAATTCAGGATGGCATTTTGATGATAAAGTTGGTCAGAAATATTTGCTGGAGTCAATAAATGCTCCATTGGTTCCAAGTTATGTGTTTTATACTTCCAAAGAAGCACGGAAGTGGATTGATAAGACCGCTTTTCCCAAGGTATTTAAGTTGAGAGGAGGTGCAGGGGCGGCTAATGTTATGTTAGTGCATACACGTAGAGAGGCAAAAAAAATAGTGTGCAAGGCGTTTAGGGGTGGTTTTCCGCAATATAGTGGATGGAGGAATCTTAAAGAGCGAATTCGTAAATATAGGTTGGGGAAGACAGACATAAAAGACGTGCTAAAGGGAGTTGTTCGCTTATTGATTAAACCGGAATTTGCAAAGATGCATGCTCCAGAAAAGGGGTATGTTTATTTTCAAGATTTTATACCTAATAACAAATTTGATATAAGGATTTGTATCGTTGGCGACAAGGCTTTTGCACTTAAACGCTTATGCAGGAAAGATGATTTTAGGGCATCAGGTGGAGGAGATATTGTATATCATAAGAATGAAATTGATGCACGTTGTGTAAAAATCGCTTTTGATGTAAATGAGAAAATTGGGTCTCAAAGTATTGCTTTTGATTTTGTTTTTGATCAAAATAACAATCCCCTAATCGTTGAGATCAGTTATGGTTATGCTGTTGCTGCATATGATCATTGTGAAGGCTATTGGACAAATGACATGCAATGGCGTGATGGTAGCAATTTTGATTTTTGTGGGTGGATGGTTGAGAATTTAATAAAGTCGGTATGATAAAAATATAATTGTAGGATTCTAAACAATGTTGATATTGGAGGAGTATCTATGGGTGGTAAGAAAGCTCTTAAAATAGGAGATAATGTTTATATTGAACTAGGAGTAGTTTTTTGGGTGATATTGAAATTGCAGATAATCGTTGGATAGGAGCAAATGCCGTGGTAAATAAATCTTTTCTTGAGCCTTATTCTGTTATTGCCGGGGTACCTGGAAAAGTTGTCCGAAAAGAAACAAGAATCTGGACAGAAGTAATGAAGTAATAAAATAGCACATAAATATATGAATATAGCAATAGTTGGAACAGGGTATGTAGGTCTTGTTTCGGGAACATGTTTTTCTGAAATGGGAATTAATGTCACTTGCGTTGATGTTGATGTCAAAAAAATCAACGATTTAGAACAGGGAATTATTCCTATTTATGAACCGGGACTTGAAGAAATGGTTCATAAAAATATGTCTGCCGGACGATTAAAATTTGCTACTGAATTGAAAGAATGCTTGGAAGATGTTGATGTCGTTTTTAGTGCTGTTGGAACTCCTCCGGATGAAGATGGAAGTGCTGATTTGAAGTATGTTTTGGCTGTAGCCCGAACATTTGGTCAAAACATACGTAACTATACTGTTTTTGTGACGAAAAGTACGGTTCCGGTTGGTACGGCGTTAAAAGTAAAGGCTGTTATACAGGAAGAACTTGACAAAAGAGGTGAAAAAGTTCCTTTTGATGTGGCCTCCAATCCTGAATTTTTGAAGGAGGGGGCTGCTGTTGATGATTTTATGCGGCCCGATCGAGTGGTGGTTGGTGTTGAAAGTGATAAAGCAAAAGAGATAATGACAAAGTTGTATAAGCCATTCATGCTTAGTGGGGACCGAATGATTTTTACAGATATCCCTTCTGCCGAGATGATAAAATATGCGGCAAATTCCATGTTGGCAACGCGAATCAGTTTTATGAATGATATTGCAAATCTTTGTGAAATAGTAGGGGCAGATGTGAATATGGTTCGTAAAGGCATTGGCAGTGATACCCGTATAGGATCAAAATTTTTATATCCTGGTTGTGGTTATGGTGGATCATGTTTTCCGAAAGATGTTAAGGCTCTTATTAGGACAGCGGAACATAATGGTTACGAAATGCAAGTTTTGAAAGCAGTAGAGTTGGTGAATGAGAAGCAAAAATCAATTCTTTTTGAAAAATTGTATAAACATTATGATGGTAATTTGAAAGACAAAATCATAACATTGTGGGGATTAGCATTTAAACCGGAAACTGATGATATGCGTGAAGCTCCTGCATTGGTGTTGATCGATTTGCTTGTCAAAGCCGGTTGTAAGATAAAGGTTTATGATCCTATCGCAATGGAGGAGTGTAAGCGTCGGATCGGAGATCAAGTAATTTATAGTAAAGATAAATATGAGGCGGTAATAGATGCGGATGCTCTCATGTTGATAACGGAATGGAAAGAATTTCGGGTGCCGAGTTGGGAGGTTTTGAAGAAAACCATGAAACAGTTTGTGATTTTAGATGGAAGAAATATCTATGATCGGAAAGAATTGAAAGAATTTGGATTTGATTATTCTTGTATTGGACAATGAAAGTATTAGTAACTGGTGCTGCTGGTTTTATTGGAAGTCGAGTGGCGTTCGAGCTAGCTAGGCGGGGAGATGAAGTAGTAGGTATCGATAATATTAATAATTATTATGACCCGCGTTTAAAATACGACAGATTAGTTGAATGTGGAATATTTTCACCTGTCGGTTGTGAAATCGTAAAAGTAAAACCGGAAACGGGTAATATTTCTGAGGCAATTGTTGAGATTCCAGATTTACAATGGCACAAGAAAATTCAAAGTAAAAAGTTTTCTAACTATTGTTTTGTCAGGATGGATATTGCTGATCGTGATAAAATGAAAACTTTTTTCACAGAAGAAAAATTTGATAAAGTAATCAACCTTGCGGCTCAAGCTGGGGTACGTTATTCTATAACCAATCCATATGCTTATATAGATAGTAATATTGTCGGTTTTTTAAATATTCTAGAAGGTTGTCGACATACCGAAGTGAAATATTTGGTTTATGCTAGTTCTAGTTCCGTGTATGGATTAAATGAAAAAGTACCATTTTCTGAAGATGATACAGTTATTTCTCCGGTAAGCCTCTATGCCGCCAGTAAAAAGAGTAATGAATTAATGGCATTTGCATATTCTAAGTTGTATGGATTACCGACAACAGGATTACGGTATTTTACTGTTTATGGACCATGGGGAAGACCGGATATGGCACCCATGCTTTTTGCGGAAGCGATAAGCCATGGTAAAGTTATTAATGTTTTTAATAATGGTGATTTGATTCGTGACTTTACATATATTGATGACATCGTTAGTGGTACAATACAAGTATTAGATAAAATGCCAGATGCAATGAATTGTTCTCATAATGTACCAAGTAAGGTTTATAATATCGGTTGCTCAAACCCTATTCATTTGATGGATTTTATTTGTACTTTGGAAAGAGCTTTAGGCCGGAAGGCTAAAATGAATATGCTGCCTATGCAACAGGGGGATGTTTATCAAACTAATGCTGATACAACTAGACTTGAAGTTGAAGTTGGTTATAAACCTAAAGTCAATTTGAAAGAAGGGATTGATTGTTTTGTGAGTTGGTATAAACAATACTTTTTGAGATGAAAATACTGATATGTGCGACTCAATTCAAGGGAGGTTCTTTACAGGTTGTTCTGTCTTTGATCAATGAATTTAGAAGTTTTTCAAATTATGAGTATATCGTAATAACAAGTAGACAGGTTGATTATCAATTAAATAAAATGGTTTTTGATGAAAATTTCACATTCATTTCATTACCATTATTTTCTTCGGGGAAATTTCGGGGCTTTTATGAACGAAAAAAATGGTTATCAAATATAGAAAAGCAATATAATCCAGATGTGGTTTTATCGACTTCAGGTCCCTTGTATTGGAAGCCTCGTAAACCATTATTAATGGGCTTTAATCTTCCTGCCTACGTTTATCCGGAGTCGCCTTTTTGGACAAATAAGATGTCTTTAAAAAGGAAAATTTTATGGGCGATAAAAACTCATTATCATAGATATCTCTTTAGAAAAGAGGCTACGGCTTGTTTTGTCCAAACAGATGATGTAAATGAACGACTTAGGAAATATCTTGGGATGGACGCTGTTTATACAATATCTAATACGTATAGTAATATATTTAAAGATGTTGTCCAATATCCGAATAAATTATCAATGCGAGTCGAAAATGAAATTCGTTTTTTGACAATTTGTACTTATTATCCACATAAGAATTTAGAAATAATTCCTGCTGTGGCTCATGAATTAGAGAGGCGTGGATATTTAAATGTGCGTTTTGTGTTGACATTAAAAAATGAAGATTTCGAAAGTCATTTCAAACATTTGGATACAAGTAAAATTATTAATCTTGGACCAGTTAAGTCAGCGGAATGTCCATCTTTATATAGAGAGTGTGATGTGATGTTTTTGCCAACATTATTGGAATGTTTTTCAGCCTCTTACGCAGAGGCGATGGTAATGAACAAACCGATTGTAACATCAGATTTAGGGTTTGCACACACTGTATGTCATGATGCAGCATTATATTTTGATCCAATGAATCCGGTGGATATTGTAGATAAAATAGAAATGATAGTTAGAAACCCTGAATTGAGAGATTCTTTGATAGAAAAGGGGAAACAGCAATTGAATCAATTTGGGACAGCGGAAAATAGAGCAAGGCAAGTGTTGGATTTATGTAATAAATTGTATAATCATTAATAATTAAATATCATGTTGGTTTATTATTTAAAAAAAAGTATATATAAATTTTTGTCTGCTATTTCCAAAGAAATGTTCTTAAAGTTTCAGTTTCGGCGACTTGTAGGCTATCGATTAAATCTTAAAAGTCCAAAGACGTATAACGAAAAACTCCAATGGTTGAAGCTGTATTATCGTGATGAAAAGATGTCACAATGTGCGGATAAGGTGGAAGTTAGAGAATATATTAAAGATAAAGGATTGGGAGATTTTTTAAATGAGGTCTATGGTGTTTGGGGAGATGTTGATGATATTGATTTTGATCGATTACCTAAGCAATTTGTAATGAAGTCAACACATGCTTCGGGACAAACGATAATTTGCAGAGATAAATCGACCTTAAATATTGAGGCTGCAAAGAAAAAAATGAAAAAATGGTTAAAAACAAATTTGTATTATTTTGGATTGGAATGGGTTTATAAAGATTTACAACCAAGGATTATTTGTGAGGCGTTGATTTATTCTAAAGATACGTATCCTCCTAAAGATTATAAATTTTATTGTTTCAATGGTCTGCCCAAATTTATATTGGTTGCGTCAGAGAGAAATGGACATAATGCCAAAATGGATTATTTTGACTTGAATTGGGAACCGATAGATATGCGACAAGGTGGGGATAGAAGTGGAATCGGTATTTTAAAACCAAGTAATTTGGAGAAAATGATTGATATTGCGAAAGTTTTGTCGCAAGATTTTCCTCATGTTCGGGTTGATTTTTATAATGAAGATGGAAAAATATTAATAGGAGAATTGACATTTTTTGATTCAAGTGGATTTGCAAAATTTGAGCCTGAAGAGTATGATAGGCTTATAGGTGATTTTTTACTTTTACCTAAAAAAGTGTAACTATGGTAAGAATCCAAAGATAACACGTTGTTTTTGTGAGGTGTGGTTGGAATTTTAATACTTATAAAGAGAAAAATTATTTATGAATAAAAGAATTGATTATATAGATGTATTGAAAGCTATTGCTATAATAGCGGTTGTTCTTTATCATGTTGGTTATATGGATTTTGGCTATCTTGGTGTAGATATTTTTTTAGTAATAAATGGATATTTGTTAGCCATGGGATTTAATCAATTAAAAACTTTCACTGGGGGGTAAATTTCTGATAAACAGATTGTTAAGGTTGTATCCGGTTTTGATTATTGCTTCTGTTGCCTGTTTGGCGTGGGGGGCTTATTGGATGTTACCATATAATTATTATGACCTCTCGCAATATACGATAGCCACAAATTTATTTATCAATAATATATTGATGAGTATTAAATCTTCTAATTATTGGAATATTCTTAACGAATATAAACCACTGATGCATACGTGGTATTTGGGGGTCATTGTTCAATTTTATGTTTTTTTTGCATTCCTTATTATCTTGATGAAGAAAGTTATAAAATCAAGTCGGAATATTACTATACGGATAGTTGAAGTGTGTTTCATTTTATCTTTCATTCTATATTTAATACCTTCATTTAGTACAACGGCTAAATTTTATTATCTTCCCTTTAGGATATTTGAATTTGAAGTAGGAATGTGGTTAGCCTTGTTTGTAAAAGATAAATCATTTAAAGTATTTGAGAAAAAATGGTTAATGACAATAATGTCTGTTGTCGGTTGCGTGGGACTGTTAATTTTGTTGTTTTTTAATAACATTTTTGTCTCTTCGACAGGAAAGTTACTTTTGACAGTTTTTTTGACCGGTAGTGTATTGTTCACGTTACCTTATGCAAATGAAAAAAGTCAAGCCGTTTTTTCGAATAAGGTTTTGGTGGCCATTGGTAAATGTAGTTTTAGTATATATGTTTGGCATCAGATTGTGTTTGCATTCTATAGATATTCAATAGCGTCCGATATAAATGGTATTGTATTTATTATTCTAATAGCTATTATATCATTATTATCAGTATTGAGTTATTTATTTATCGAGCAAAAAGTTCCACAATTGCTCAGAACAGCTAAAAATGAGAAAAGAGTAATATTTTCAACAATTATAACATTGACAGCTGTATTGAGTGTATCTTTTTATTTGCACCAACATTCTGGAGTCATTAGAGATGTACCTGAATTAGATATTTATAAAGAAAACTCATCTAGTGAACGGCACATTGCATACAATGAAAGTGCACATAGGTTTGATAAAGACTTTGGATCGACGAAGAAATTGCATTGGCTTGTTGTAGGAGATAGTTACGGTAGAGATTTTATAAATGTTTTGGCCGAATCCGATCTTTCTGATAAAGTAGAGTTAAGTTATATTCCTAAGCAAGATTTATTTAAGAAAAATAGAGAAAAACGTTTAATGAAAGCTGATCTCATTTTTCGTACGATGTCGATTGCACCTGATGACAGCGGAATTTTGGATTTTATTCAAGTGATTGATTCGTTAGGTATAAACACACAAAACCTTGTAATAGTTGGAAGTAAATTATTTGGGTATTCATGTGGACAGGTATATAGGCATAGACATGATGAGGATTATTATAGTTTTTCGTTAGAAATAGATGAATCTTATTTTTCAAAGAATGAGATATACAAGAATAGATGGGGAAGTCACTATATTGATATGGTAACACCTGTTGCAATAGGAAATAATAGAGTAAGGGTGTTTAGTGATGATCATAAAATAATAAGTCAAGATTGTGAACACTTTACTCAAGCTGGAGCTAAATACTATTCGAGATTACTGAAGCATATTATTGATAAATATCTTTTGGACTGGGAAAATAAGTCCTAGAAAATACTTTTATGGCTTGGGATAAACATGGGGGTATGATTAGGCTTAAGATGAAAATATTGAAAAGAGTTTTCTAAAATTAAAATTGAATGCAAACCTTAAAGTTGTAATATTATGAATAGATTCATCTTTGTTATGCCGGATCTATCATTTGGTGGTGCTCAACGAGTGGTATCTGAATTACTCAATAATATCGTATCCATTCCGGGAAATCATGTAAAACTTATTCTTTTGTTTAAAGATGAGTGTTTTTTTTCTTTGAATTCAGATGTTGAAGTGAAATGTCTTCATAATTCGCCGAGTATGAGTATGACGAATATGATACATTCTTTATGCAAGTTAAGAAAAGAGGTTGTTAATTGGGAGACAGATGTGGTACTTTCTTTCCATCAAAGATATAATCCATTTGTGATTATGTCTTTAGTTGGTACTGGAATACCTGTTTTCGTCTCTGATCGGTCAAATCCATATAATAAACTATCTCCAAAGATTAATGAGTTTTTTAGGAAGATTTTATACCCTAAGGCCCAAGGATTGATTGTTCAAACTAACTTGTCTGCAATGGTAAAAATGAAGTTGAACAAAAATATCTTAGTTATGCCTAATCCTCTTAAATGCATGAATTATTATGAAGATATGTCACAAAAAGAAAATATAATAATTAATGTCGGGCGTATGGATAAAGAGAAAGGGCATCATGAATTAGTGAAGATATTTTCAATGATCATTGATAAGGGAGGGTGGAAATTGTGCTTTGTTGGTGATGGCCCAGAAAGAAATAATATTGAAAAATACGTGAAGGAATTATCTCTAACTGATTCTGTGATTTTTCTTGGAGCCCGGAAAGATATGGATGAATTATTGGCAAAAAGTAAAATCTTTGCTTTTACTTCGTTAAGTGAAGGTTATCCCAATGCATTGCTTGAAGCTATGGCTATGGGATTACCTTGTATAAGTTTTGATTGTATAGCAGGGCCATCAGATTTGATAAATAATGGAGATCGTGGTATTCTCGTTTCTTTGAATAATTATGATGAATATGCCCGATGTCTTAAGAACTTAATGAATGATGAGGCTTTACGCAGAAAATTGGGCGAGAATGCGAAATATGTTCGGCAACAGAATAACATACATAAAATAACGAAATCATTATTATCATTTATTAATAAATAAAAATATGTATACCGGGACATTAAAATCGGCGTTGCGAGTTAATATCAGTAATATTCCGGGATGGCGTACCCTTAGGAAGATTGTTGTGATAGAATCCGATGATTGGGGAAGTATTAGGATGTCTTCCGTGAAAAATTTCAATTCTCTCAAAAAAGCAGGAATTCCTGTCGAAAGGAATCATTATAATTTATATGATTCATTAGAAAGTAATTCTGATTTAGAGATGTTGTTTGAAATGCTTTCGAGATTCAAAGATAAAACAGGAAGGCCTCCCGTGATGACAGGGGTTAATGTCGTGGCAAATCCTGATTTTAATAAAATTAAAGCGTGTGATTTTCAAGAATATTTTTATGAATCGTATACTGAAACTCTAAAGAAATATCCACAACATGACAGAGTGTATGATTTATGGAAAGAAGGTATTTTAAAACGGTTATTTGTTCCTGTTTTTCATGGGAGGGAACACTTGAATGTTCAACGGTGGTTAAGAGCTTTGCAACAAGGTAATAAATCTACGTTATTCGGTTTTGAATGTGGTATTACTGGAATACCGCAAAGAGGTATTGATGAAGAAAAGGTGCCAAGTTTTCAGGCTGCGTTTGATATTGACACAATCGAGGATTTAGAATATTTGAAAGAAGTACTTGAAACAGGATTGGATTTATTTGAGAGTCTTTATGGTTACAAGGCAAAATTTTTTGTTCCAACGAATGGCTCATTTAATAATACATTAGAGAGATGTCTTATTGATAAGGGTGTTAAATATATTGATACTGCGAAAAAGCAATTTGAACCATTAGGTAATGGTGAGTATCGTGTAAATACTCGTTTTATCGGACAACAAAACCAATTAGGACAGATTTATTTGACTCGGAATTGTTTTTTTGAACCAAGTAGTTCCGGTTTTGAATTTCCTACCAATACGGATTGGGTAAATAATTGCTTAAAAGAGATTGAGATTGCTTTTAGGTGGCATAAGCCCGCCACGATCAGTTCTCATCGGGTAAATTATATTGGTTTTTTGCATCCAGAGAATAGAGAGCGTTCATTGAAGCAATTCGAGGAATTACTAGGAAAAATGTTAAAACGTTGGCCGGATATAGAGTTTATGACTTCCATGGAATTAGGGGATTTAATAGCTTCCACGAAAAGATGAGAAAAGTAGTGTTAGTTAATCAAAGTTCGGGTTATTTGATGATTGATATCGTTAATGCGCATTTGATTAAATATGATAAAGTGGTGTTGATTTCCGGCAGTATTAAAGTAACGGAAAGAGTTCTAGATGATCGGATAATCGTTAGTAAAATTATTGCCTATAATAGGTCTTCATCGTTGAAAAGATTGTTAACATGGTGCTGGGGAACCTTGCAGGTTTATTTTAAATTATTATTAAAGTATCGGGATTACGAAGTTGTGTTTGTGACCAATCCTCCCATGAGTTATTTGCTTGCATTAGGATTAAAGAGAAAATTTTCTGTTATTGTGTATGATGTTTATCCGGAAGCATTGAAAAATGTTGGTATTACGTCAAATAATTTTTTATTCCGAACTTGGGAAGGATGGAATCGTAAATTATTCAAGAAAGCGGAAAAAATTGTAACGTTGAGTGATGGAATGGGGAAGTTGTTGGAAAAATATGTGGATCGGGATAAAATTAAAATTATTCCAAATTGGTCTGCTTCCGAGCAATTCAACCCGATATCTAAAGAATTCAATCCGTTTATAAAAGAACATCATTTGGAAGGAAAGTTTGTCGTGATGTATTCGGGAAATATTGGTTATACACATAATGTGGAGTATTTGGTTGAAGTTGCGAAAGAACTTAAACAAGAAAAAGAAATTCAATTTTTAATTATTGGGGAAGGTAAGAAAAAGGAAACGTTGCAAGCGATGGTAAAGGAATATGGATTGACTTCTTGTCTTTTCTTTACTTGGCAGGATAAAACGGTATTACCTTATTCGTTAGGGGCTGCAGATTTAGCGGTGATCACATTAAATGATGAAACAGCGTTTGTAAGTGTACCTAGTAAAACTTATAATTTATTGGCCGTTGGAGCCCCGTTATTATGTATCGCTCCAGAATGTTCTGAGTTGAGTAATTTAGTGCAACAATATAATAATGGACGTTGTTTCAATAAGGAAGCAGTTCGGGAGATGGCTGATTACATTATAGATTTAAAAAACAATCCGGATAAAAAAGCATTGCTGAGTCGTTTTTCGCTGGAAGCTTCAAAAGATTTCACATATAAGAATGCGTTGAAGTATGTATAAATTTTTTTTCAAACGTCTACTTGATTTCTGTTTGGTTACATGTGGTTTACTCTTGATTTGGCCCGTTCTTTTAATTGTCTGCATATGGTTGCATTTTGCTAATAAAGGAGCGGGGGTGTTTTTTACCCAAGAACGTCCCGGAAAAGATGGTAAGATATTTAAAGTGATCAAGTTTAAAACCATGACTGATGAAAGGGATGATTCGGGGAAATTATTACCGGATGCGAAACGTTTGACAAAAGTGGGAAGGTTTGTTCGCTCAACCTCAATTGATGAATTGCCTCAATTGTTGAATGTGTTGAAAGGAGATATGGCTTTGATTGGACCGCGGCCTTTACTGGTGCGTTATTTGTCACTTTATAATGAAAGACAGGCCCGGCGGCATGAAGTAAGACCCGGGATTACTGGATGGGCACAGGTTAACGGGCGAAATGCTATTTCTTGGGAAGAGAAATTTGATTATGACGTGTGGTACGTGGATCATGTTTCTTTGTGGCTTGATTTGAAAATCGTGTTATTGACAATTAAAAAAGTTTTTGTTCGGGAGGGAATTAATTCGGGAACCGCTGCAACGATGGAACCATTTAGAGGAAGTAAAACAAGTATGTTATGAAAGATATTGCCATATATGGATTTGGGGGTTTCGGTCGAGAAGTCGCTTGTGTTATTCAAGCCATTAACGAGATTGAGCCGACTTGGAATTTGATTGGTTTTTTTGATGATGGGCATGTCGAGGGAGAAAAAAATCGCTATGGAAAGGTGTTGGGCGGAATGGACGTGGTGAATCGTTATCCGCGAAAGTTGTCAGTGGTGATGGCTATTGCTTCTCCTTGCGTGTTGCAAAAGTTGACAAGGGAGATGGTTAATCCGAATATTGAATTTCCTAATATTATAGCTCCGAATGTGTTATTTTTTGATCGGGAGTCCGTGATGATGGGGCAGGGGAATGTGATCACGTATGGCGGGAGAGTCAGTTGTGGGGTGAAGTTCGGTGATTTTAATCTTTTGAACGGTTGTGTGTCTTTGGGACATGATGTACAAATCGGGAGTTACAATATGTTACAGCCGGAAGTACGCGTGTCGGGAGAATCAATAATTGGTGATTCTAATTTCTTTGGAGTTCGTTCCATTATATTGCAAGGAATAAGGATTGGGAATAACACGCGTATCGGGGCCGGAAGTGTGGTTATCCGGAAAACAAAGGATGGTATGCTTTACTTTGGAAATCCGGCAAAATTGATGAAAGAACAATAAATATAGAGTATTATGAAAGAGCAATTTTTGAAAAATTTGAAAGATGTTTTTGAGATAGAAGATCGTGAATTGGCTATGGATGATAAATTTCGGGAATATCCGGAATGGGATTCGTTGGCTTATTTGTCTGTTATTGCCATGTTAGATGAAGAGTATGATTGTCAGATTGAGGAGGCTGAATTTAAAAAATTGATAACGGTCAGTGATTTGTTTAACGTTATAAGTAAAAAATAGGCATGGCTTTTTTGGAGTATGAAGGAGTCGGAATTACAGCTATGGCGGCAGCTGTTCCCCGTACCGTGATCAAGAATTACGAGTACACGCAATATTTTTCCGCGGAAGAGGTGAAAGAGGTTGTGGATAAAGTGGGAATTTACGAGCGGCGGTTTGCTGATGAAAATACCTGTGCTTCAGATTTGTGTTTTGCCGCGGCAGAAAAGTTGATCGAGGATAATCATATTGATCGTTCCGAAATAGATTTGTTGATTTTTATTTCTCAAACACCGGATTATCGGATGCCGGCAACATCTGTGATATTACAAGAGCGATTGAAATTAGGGAATTCAACGATTGCATTTGATATTAATTTAGGGTGTTCGGCATTCATGTATGGCATGAGTGTGGTGTTTGCCTTGATGCAACAAAAAGGGATAAGGAAAGCACTAATATTAGATGGGGAAACTCGTTCTAAAGTGTATTCACCTAAAGATCGACGTACGGCATTCCTTTTTGGAGATGGTGGGGTTGCTGCTTTGGTAGAGAGGAACGAACGATTCGGGAAAAGTTATTTCTCATTAAATTCGGATGGATCGAGGGAAGGTTTGATTAAGGTTGATGCAGGGGGATATCGTAAAATGAGTTCCATGGAAACGGTTCGGGAAAGGGTCGTGGACGAGTATGGGAATATCCGTAGCGAGGAACAGGGATATATGCACGGGGGAGATGTATTTAATTTTGTGATCAGGGAGATCCCCCGAGATATTAAAGCGTTGCTTGAGTATACGGGCATGGATAAAGACTCGTTTGATTATATGGTATTTCATCAAGCAAATAACTTTATTAACTCGTATCTTGCCAAAAAGTTAAAGTTAGATACAAGTAAAATACCTTCTACCATAGCAAAGTACGGGAATACTTCTTCCGTGTCGGTGCCTTTGACGATTGTAAGCGAATTGAAAGGACGGCTGGATGGGAATAAGAGATTGTTACTTAGTGCTTTTGGTGTAGGGATGACTTGGGCTACGGCAATCGTAGATTTTAATGATTGTAAGATCAGTGATATTGTAGAGGTATGACTCCTTTTGATTTGACTGGTAAAAATATTTTGATATCGGGGGCTTCTTCCGGTATTGGGAGACAATGTGCCATTAGTTGCAGTAAAATGGGGGCAACTGTGATTTTGATGGGCAGGGATAATGCTCGTTTAGAAGAGACGTTGAGTCAAATGGATGAGCCGTCAAAACATTTGGTTTGTAGGGGTAATTTGACTGATTTTGATTGGGTGACTCAAATAGTGGAATATGTTGTGAGGGAGAAAGGACGTTTACATGGGTTATTGAATTGTGCAGGAATCTCGGCAACATTACCCATGAAGTTGGTATCTAAAGAGAAATTGGAAGAGTATTTTACAACAAATGTATTTGCTGCCTACCATTTGACTCAAGAAGTTTGTAAAGTCGGACATTTTGATAAAAATGGGGGAAGTATTGTTTTTTTCTCTTCTGTTATGGGGTGTGTTGGTGAAGTTGGGAAATCTTTGTACGGAATGACTAAGGGGGCTCTGGTTGCAGGAATGCGTTCTTTAGCTTGTGAATTGGCTAAAAAAAGTATCCGAGTGAACACAGTTTCACCAGGAGTTGTGATCACTCCGATTAACGAACACTTGCCTCATATAGCAAACCCCGAAAAAAGAAAAATACTTGAAGAACAACATTTGTTAGGTTTGGGAAGACCGGAGGATGTCGCGAATGCTTGTATCTATTTGTTATCGGATGCTTCTCGTTGGGTGACAGGTACTAATTTGGTCATTGATGGAGGGTATACCGCTCGGTAAAGAATTCATAAAGTAATAATAAGATAAATTTTATGGCGAATATAGCTTTAATAACTGGCATAACCGGCCAGGACGGTTCTTTTTTGGCCGAATTTTTACTGGAAAAGGGGTACGAGGTACACGGGATTATCCGTCGTTCCTCGTCTTTTAACACGGCTCGCATCGAGCATCTTTACCTGGACGAGTGGGTACGGGACATGAAGAACAAGAAGTTGATAGACCTTCATTACGGGGACATGACGGACTCGAGCTCGCTGGTGCGAATTTTGCAACAGGTGAGGCCGACGGAAATCTATAACCTGGCGGCACAGAGTCACGTGAAAGTGTCTTTCGATTGCCCCGAGTACACGGCGGAGGCCGACGCGGTGGGAACGCTTCGCCTGCTGGAAGCCGTTCGTATCCTGGGCATGGAAAAGGAGTGCCGGATTTACCAGGCTTCCACCTCGGAATTGTTCGGGCTGGTGCAGGAAGTTCCCCAGAAAGAGACCACTCCCTTTTACCCCCGTTCCCCTTACGGGGTGGCCAAGCAATACGGTTTCTGGATCACGAAAAATTACCGGGAGAGTTACGGGATGTTCGCCGTGAACGGGATCTTGTTCAATCACGAGAGCGAGAGACGGGGAGAGACGTTCGTGACCCGGAAGATCACCATCGCTGCGGCTCGAATCGTGCAGGGATACCAGGACAAGTTGTACCTGGGGAACCTTGACGCGCTCCGGGACTGGGGGTACGCGAGGGATTACGTGGAGTGCATGTGGTTGATCCTGCAACACGACACGCCGGAAGATTTCGTGATCGCCACGGGGGAGTACCACACCGTGCGGGAATTCACCACGTTGGCCTTCAAGGAGGTGGGGATAGAGCTTCGCTGGGAAGGCGAGGGGGTGGACGAGAAGGGCGTTGATGTCGCCACGGGCAAGGTGCTGGTGGAAGTTGATCCCAAGTATTTCCGCCCGGCGGAGGTGGAGCAGTTGCTGGGAGATCCCACGAAAGCGAGGACGTTACTGGGATGGAATCCCAGCAAGACCTCGTTTGAAGATCTGGTCAAGATAATGGTGGAACACGACATGAAATTCGTGAAAAAAATTCATCTAAAAGTTCAAATGTGATGGATAAAGAGAGTAAAATATACGTGGCCGGGCACCGGGGACTGGTGGGGTCGGCCATCTGGAACAACTTGAAGTCGAAAGGGTACACGAACCTTGTCGGGAGGACTCACGCGGAGCTGGACTTGCTGGACGGTGTCGCCGTGCGTGAATTCTTCGACAGCGAGCGGCCCGAGTACGTGGTTCTCGCCGCGGCTCACGTGGGGGGAATCGTCGCCAACAACACTTACAGGGCGGATTTCATCTACCGGAATTTACAGATACAGCAGAACGTGATCGGGGAGAGCTTCCGGCACGGGGTGAAGAAGCTGTTGTTCCTGGGCAGCACCTGTATCTACCCCCGGGAGGCCCCCCAGCCGATGCGGGAGGATTGCCTGTTGACAGGCCCGCTGGAATACACGAACGAGCCTTACGCCATGGCGAAAATTGCCGGTTTGAAGATGTGCGAGAGTTTTAACCTGCAACACGGGACAAATTACGTGGCCGTTATGCCGACAAACCTTTACGGGCCGAACGATAATTTCCACCTGGAGAACAGCCACGTGTTGCCGGCTATGATTCGAAAGATATTCCTGGGCAAGTGCCTGATGGAGGGTAACTGGACGTTAACACGCCAGGATTTGAATAGACGTCCCGTGGAAAGTGTCACTGGAGAGGGAACTAGAGAGGAAATAGAGGCTGTACTGGGGAAGTACGGCATTCACGCTGGCAGGATAGAGCTCTGGGGATCGGGACGACCTTTACGGGAATTCTTGTGGAGCGAGGACATGGCTGACGCCTCCGTTCACGTGCTGGAACACGTGGATTTCAAGGATACTCACGAGGCGGGTGCAAAGGAAATCCGGAACTGTCATCTTAACGTGGGCACGGGAGTGGAGGTGTCCATAAAGGAGCTTTCAGAACTCGTGGCTCTAGTCGAGGGATATGAAGGGAAAATACTCTTTGACACGTCGAAACCGGACGGGACGCCGCGGAAGTTAACGGATCCTTCAAAATTGCGGGCCCTGGGATGGAGGCATAAAGTTAACGTTGACGAGGGGGTAAGGCGTTTATTCGAGTGGTATAAAAACACGTTGTAGACATGGCGAAAAAAGTATTCGTTTCCGGGTGTTATGACATGCTTCATAGCGGCCATGTCGCTTTTTTTAAGGACGCGGCACGCTACGGGGACTTGTATGTCGGGATCGGTTCAGACGCGACAATACTCGGGTTGAAAGCGAGGCAAACGGTTTGTTCGGAGGCGGAACGTCTCTACATGGTAAAGGCCATACGTCACGTGAAGGATGCCTGTATTAACGAGGGTTCCGGGATGATGGATTTCGTGAAAAGCGTGGAACGAATCAAGCCCGATATTTTCGTGGTGAATGAAGACGGGGACTCGGACGTGAAGAGAACGTTTTGCGAGGAACGAGGGATTGAATACGTGGTATTGAAACGTGTACCGGATGCCGGTTTGGAAGCTCGCTCGACGACGGCCATTCGAACCACGGTAAAGTCCCGGTTACCTTTCCGCCTGGATCTCGCGGGAACCTGGATCGACCAACCTCACGTTTCGAAATTTCACCCGGGCTGGGCGTTGACGATTTCACTGGAGCCCACGATAGAGTTCGAGGAGCGATGCGGGATGTCGACATCGACGCGTAACGCGGCCAAGAAAATCTGGCCGTACCAGTTACCCAATTATAACAGCGAGATGCTGGCCAGGTTGCTTTTTTGTTTCGAGAACGAACCGAACAAGCAAGAACACGTGTCCGGAGCCCAAGACGCTATCGGAATCTGTGTCCCCGGCTTGAGCCGTCATTATTACGATAATAATTACTGGCCGGATAAAATAGAGACTTGCGTGGATGAAGATATCCTTTGCTGGTTGGAAGAACATATTTGCATGAAGTTAATGTTTCCCCGGCGACCGGGAACGTCTGTCGTGAAGGGTTGTAACTTGAATGAAGAGAACGTGAAAGCGTTGGCGGACGCGGCGTCCCGTTGCTGGGATGCCATCATGAGAAAGGACCTGGACGGTTTCGCGGCGGCTTTTAAAGCTTCTTTCGAGGCTCAAATCAAGTTGTTCCCGGGAATGTTGGCAGATGGTGTCGAGGAAGAGATCGCCAAGTATAAAGATCGGGTTTTGGCCTGGAAAATGCCCGGGGCCGGGGGTGGAGGTTACCTGGCGATGGTGTGCGAAAAACCGTTGGAGGATTCGATACGTGTAAAAATAAGGAGGAGGGGGGAATGAAAAGGTATTGCCAGACGTTGAAGTTAAAGGATAACGAGGAGTTGATCTCTTCTTATATCTCCGTGCACGAGAATGTATGGCCGGAAGTGCTACAAGGGATGAGACAGGTCGGGATTCTCGACATGCAAATCTACATTCACGAGAACTTGTTGTTCATGATCGTGGACACGGTGGATGATTTCGACTGGGAGAAGGATATGTCCCGCCTGGCACGATTACCAAGGCAGGCGGAATGGGAAAAACACGTGGCAAGATTTCAAGACGTGGAGGAGAGCGCCTCTTCTAAAGAAAAATGGGTTTTAATGGATAAAATTTTTGAACTCGAAAAATGAAACATTCATTGTTTAGATCCTCGTCCGGTACAAATTACATCGTGCCTTTTATCATCGTGACTTCATGTTTTGCCTTGTGGGGATTCGCGAATGACATAACGAACCCGATGGTCAAGGCCTTCTCGAAAATTTTCAGGATGACCGTGACGGAAGGTACGTTGGTGCAAGTGGCGTTCTACGGGGGGTATTTTGCCATGGCCGTGCCCGCGGCCTTGTTTATCAAAAGGTTCTCTTATAAAAGTGGTATCTTAACGGGATTGGCGTTGTACGCGACCGGGGCCTTGGCGTTTATTCCCGCCAGGATGACGGGCTCGTATTACCCGTTTTTGTGCGCTTATTTCGTTTTGACGTGCGGTTTGTCATTCTTGGAAACGAGTGCCAACCCTTACATTTTGTCGATGGGAGATGAAAAGACTTCAACACGTCGCTTGAACCTGGCACAAGCTTTTAACCCGGTAGGTTCCTTGCTGGGAATGTTCGTTGCCATGAATTTTATCCAGGCGAGACTGCACCCGATGAGCTCGGCGGAAAGGAATTCGTTGGATGATGAAACGTTTAACGTGATAAAGGATAGCGATTTGTCCATTCTAGTCACTCCTTACGCTTGGATCGGTGTTTTTATCTTGTTCGTGTTTCTGGTCATGTTGTTGTGTAAAATGCCACGGGGAGAGAGAGAGTTGGAGGGGAAAACCGGTGAACATCTTTCCACGAGAGATGCTTTACGAAGATTGTATAGTAATAAAAAATATCGGGAGGGGGTCGTGGCACAATTTTTTTACGTGGGTTTGCAGATCACGTGCTGGACGTTTATTATTCAATA
>OGHO01000707.1_pt1 | contig 38951 bp, 29 predicted proteins | sample 1571421 | NCBI WGS metagenome assembly OGHO01 (sample SAMEA2581937, study PRJEB24529) | metagenome | biome: Human gut stool | place: China | collected 2011
TCCGAATGTAAATAATCATACGTCAAATATTCATCTATATGCTGAAAAATATGTCCCCCTGACATAAGCACTTCCAATTTTCTGGTTATATTACTTCCTGAATAATCTATAAATGAACGAATAATTGCATTATCACTTGTATTTTTCCAATAACTTTGTGGCTTTGCTTTAGGATTATATTGTAAATCCAAAATATAATTCATAACATCCCACGGACAATATATATCATAATTACCAAAATGATATCCATCATACCATTCTTTTATAATATCAGCATATGTTATTGCATCCGCATCACTTAGAATTTTATTAACCTCTTTCTGCGTAAAACCGAAATATTCATTCAAACGCGAAGACACAATCGTATCTGAAACAAAATTGTTCATACCTGTAAATATGCTTTCCTTCGCAATTCTAAGACATCCCGTAATAATAGCAAACTTAAGTGTTTTATTATCCTTTACTGTCTGCATAAGACTCTTCATAACATCTAACATTTCATTATAGTAACCATTATTATTGGCCTTTGCTACTGGAACATCATATTCATCTATAAGCAGAATGACCGGTTCATTATAATAATCATTCATCATATTCATAAGAAGGTATATACTACTCTTAACTTCTTTTACAGATGCATTACCACTAAGTAAATTCTTAAATGAAGTCTTCTGAAATTCAGTTGCTTTCTTACTGTCAAGGAGATAAATATGTTCATTAAAAAGATTAGCAATAACTACTGTAAGCATATCGTAAGCACCTTTAAAATCAAGGCCTTCAACTTGTCTGAACGACACAAAGATTGTTGGATATTTATTCATCCATTCACTACATAAAACCTGATTCTGTGATATTTCTAATCCATCAAATAATTGTTTACTGTCTTTGCGAATATCAAAGTATGAATCAAGCATACTCATCGCTAATGTTTTACCAAACCTCCGTGGTCTTGTAATCAAAGTAACCTTAGTAGAAGCTGTTTTTAGAATATCCTTTATCAAACCCGATTTATCTATATAATAATATCCGTTCTTCCGAATTTCTGTAAAATCCGATACTCCAACAGGAATATTTAAGTTCTTCATAATTGCCCTCACCCCTCGTCTTTACTTTATTGGATTGTCGGTCTTATGCATATTATATCTTATTGTATTAAGAATTTCTATTATAACTTTATATATCTATAAAATACAATCTATATTTATTCAATCTTATTAAGAATATCAGTTATCGTATTATTTTCTATGCGTTCTCTGGCTTCGTGGTGACAGCGGGTTCGCTACACCAGAACTTTACCGACAATGTGAAAAAAATGGAACTCGCTACGTCATCAGTCTTAAAGAGAATAACAATCTACATGAAAAGCTGCATGCTTAGATTAAACAAACACTAAATCAAACAATCTTTCCACATCCATAACGCAGTATTTATGCTATCTATTCTATTTCATCATCAATCCCCGCAAAATGCATTAATTTTAATAAAATCAATGAAAAATTGTAAGATAACCAATCTATATCTAAAAAAACACCATCAAAATACTCACTATTTTTATATTCTGGAAATCTAAAATACTCTACATATCCATTTTCAATATGTTCATTATATACGTGGCAAAAAACATCTACCCATTTCATATAATCATCATTTATACTATATTCTTTAAATACTGTATCAGCTAACTCACTTAAATTATGTGTTCTATCTGATTTTCTTATTTCTCCATTCTTCTTTACTATAAGATATTTAAAACCAATCTCTACTGCCTGTCTACCAACATTTATCGTAACAACAGAATCTGGCAATATATTTATTAACTTATCAAATGCATTAATATATTCAACCCAATATTCTTTCCATCTACATATTTTATCTTTTTTTAATTCATCTTCTATATTTTTTGCACTTATTCCATTAAAAATTGGAGATTTACCATAAAGTACATGACACGTTGCATCTGCCCCATCAACTTGTAAAATATCTCTATAGCTTATATCATTTCCATATTTTTTAAACATTTTCATATAACCAAACTCCTATCCTAATAACACAATCTTAATCAATCTACTCATAGTCTGAATTTAAAAAAACTTCGTACTGTACAAGATATATTCTTACGCGGGTTACTTAATTCTATAAACATATATTGGTTAACATCTGAACCATTACATAACTCATTAATCGCTCTTGTTCTATAGTCCATATTTGTCTTTAAAGTGTCCGGCAAATGAACAGAATATCCATTGATTACTATACGACCATTAGTACTGTTATAATCCACAGCTTTCAATTCTCTTATAGTTGAACTAAATCGCTACGCGATGACCTGATTTAATTTATCGTTATAATTGATTAAAATAAATAAAAAGCAGTGGATTGTAAGATTTGTTTGTAGTATTGTTTAAGTACCACCAAAAACAATAAACATATCACAAAACACTGCCTATGAAAACTATAACATTTTACAACAATTATATCAAGAAAATATATAAAATAAGATTTATTACAGATTATGTGTTTTTTACACTTCTAAATTTATCTCCAAATCAAAAAATTCATCTCCTGACAATTGTAAATATTGTCAAAAGATGAATTATCAAAATTATACCTTGGTAACAATAACAGTACCTGTTCCCTCAAGATTTATAACTTTCTCCCCAGCTGTGACAAAGAAGCTGTCTCCTGCCTTGTAATCCATAGTGTTATTTCCAACAGCAATCTTACCACTACCATCAATCACAATAACGCTCCTGAATGACATAGCATCCACACTTATATTAACTTTGCCAGTATTTCGAACATTTTCTGTATTATAACAGTTATCTTCTATATCAGAGGCATGATCAGCTTCGGCTGCATCGCTGCCAAGAACATACTTATAACATTCAAAATACTTACAGCTGACAAGAACTTCTGCTCCTTCTGGAACATCCTTATTATCGCTTATAAACGGCTTGTACTTCTTTACATCAACCACATCAATAGCTTTATCTATATGAAGTTCTCTCTTATTACCAAACTTATCTTTCCGGTCATAATCATACATTCTATAGGTGCAATTAGAATTCTGCTGAATCTCACATATAAGAATACCAGCTCCAATAGCATGAATAGTTCCTGCTTTGACCATAACACAGTCACCTTTATGAACTTCAATCTTATTAAGAATATCAGTTATCGTATTATTTTCTATGCGTTCTCTGATTTCTTCCTTGCTTGAATCCTTTTTAAGTCCACAGTAAAGGAAAGCCCCTGGCTCACAGTCAACTACATACCACATCTCATTTTTACCGAATTCATTCTCAATCTCAAGAGCATAATCATCATCCGGGTGAATCTGAATCGATAAATCCTTCTTAGCATCAATAAACTTAATAAGCACAGGAAATCTGTCAAGCGAACTACTCTTCCAGCCAACAACATCATGTCCGTATTTTTCAATAAATTCTCCAAAATACATTCCGGTAAATATTCCTGATGCTATAACAGACTGTCCATCTGGATGTGCTGATAATTCCCAGCTTTCACCTATAACATCATAATCACATTTCTTACCAAATACTGTACGAAGCTTAGTACCTCCCCACAGATTATCCTTAAATGCAGGCTCAAGTTTCATAATATCCGGAATACTCACTAAAGAACTATCTTCATCAATATTTACAAAGTCTGTATCCTTCTTTTTTTCAAACTCTGCTTCACTCATGATTTCACCAATACCAGTTTCAATAATGATGACATTAGAATCTGTAAGATTGCTTACTCTGTGTGGAACTCCTATAGGTACACTTACAGTATCATTCTTAGTATATTCTTTAACTTCATTTCCAATCTGGATAGTTGCAGTACCCTCTACTATAGTCCAGCTCTCTAATCTATGTTCATGTTTATGAAGCTTCATACTCATCTTAGGATATATGGTAACCTTTTTTACCTTATAATGCTCAGTTGATGAAAGGATTTCATGCATTCCCCATTGTCTAAACATCACCTTGGAGCTTTCAAAATATGGCTTATATTCTTCTATATGTTCTTTGGCAATCGCCTTGATATCATCAATATGTTCCCTGTCAGATATATAAGTTGCATCATCCGTATTAACTACTGCAATATCATTTATGCTATTTGCTACAACTAGGTGTTTGGATGCAGTATTAATCAATAAAACATCTTCACAATTGTTACTTATTATATTCTTTTCATAGACAGCTGTCCCAAGTTCAGAAACATCATACACATCATCCACATCTTTATAATTAAAATGTGCTTCTACAGGCACAACGTTATCCATCCTTGCGAAAAGCTCTGCCTGCATGCGAAAATGCGGAAACTGTTCCATAATATTCTCTGGAACAACTATATTACGTCTGACTGTTTTAAGTCTGCGTCTTGCCTTTTTCTTAAGCTGACATACATCAGGAAATATCTTCTGTAATGAGTGGTTAAATGTACCAACCATACATATATATATTCCTGCATGGTCATCAACACTTAAATCACGGACAATATTAGCTATTGCACCATTCTTAGCTATTTCTTTAGCTTTAATAACAGAATCCTTGTAGCTTCCATCTTCTATTATAAGATCCGACACTGTAACCATCATAATATCTGATGCATTTAAAAATGCTGAAGCCAGCGAAACTGCTGCAAATGTGCCGCAATTCCTGCTTTCATATATAATTCTGTATCGCAATCCCTGAAAAGCCTTAAGCTGAGACTCCATAATCTCCTTGTAGCTCTCATTCGTTACTATTATAAATTCATCCGCAAACGGCAGATTACGAACTATAGTATCCTGCAATAAAGAACGCCCTTCACATATGTTAAGGAACTGCTTAGGATAATTTTTTCTTGAAAGTGGCCATAGAGTGTTGCCTATGCCACCGGCTAGTATTATGCATTTCATATCAGTCTCCCCATTTTAAGATACTATTTTAATATATCGTATTTTAAACCATATAGTATCTAACATTCTATATTCACATGCAAAATATTATATTGTAAAAATCATCTATTATACATTAACTAATATCCTCTATAAATAATCATGCAATTATCTTTTGAATATTTTTTTATGAATAGGAATAATATATTTTATATTAGCAACAAAAAGAATAACAAACATCACTATCTGAAACATTAAATTCATACCTATTGTCGCCATTATTACTTGTATAATAACAACTATAATAGATAAAAAATGAATATTCCAATCCACTTTCATTCTAATAAAATTTTTCAAATATTTTGTTCTTAAAAACCATGTGGTAATGTAGCCTAGAAATGTAGCCACAGCAGCCCCGACTGAACCAATATAATATATAAATACAAAATTACATAAAGTATTGATAGCAGCTCCAATCATTGTAGTTTTCGCTACCACTTCTGTATTCTTAACGGCTGCAAATAAAGAACCTTCAAATTGAGATATTCCACTAAATACTGTCCCCATTAGCAAAAATGGTACACATTTCCATGCCTCAAAATAATCCCCTTTATATAATAAATATGCCATTGGTCTATTTAGAATCAATAATACAGAACACACAGACAATGAAATAAAACTATACATAGAATAATTTGTTCCAATAAATCCATCACTATCATTTTCATCAAATTCTGCTATTGCCGAAATAGACCATGCATTGTAAAAAATCCCTTGAAACATTGAAAGTATTGTTGGAATTTTATAAGATACCGAATATATACCATTTTCTGCTATTCCCCTTAAAAAAGATATTATATATCTATCACTTGCATTATTGATCCACCAAGAAACAGAATTTGCTATTAATGGAAAACTGTATTTTATCATTGGTTTTGATAAATTCGTATAGTTATAAAAACGAATATTCATATAAATTTTACCAACAAAAAACTGATATACAATTTGAATTAGCACACCTATGGTATTACTAATCATATATCCTAAAATTCCCCATTTCAAAAAAATTAAAAATACAATATTACTTGTACATGTTACAAATGTACAAATAATCCCACTTATTGCAATAATACTTGCTTTGTTTACAGCTCTCAAATACAAATTAAAAATCTGATTCAACGCACCAATTACAAAATATATACATAAGAAAATTAAATACTCATATGATATATTAAGCAAATGTAAATTACCTATTATTATTGAAACTACAATTAATACAAAAGAACCTTTTGCTGCAATTTTCAATGAGGTTGAAAGTACATCCTCTTTTTTATATTGAGGATCCATTCCAAAACGCAATGTCGCATCAAAAATACTTAATAAAAGAATTGGCATTAATAATGATGCAGTAGATGAAACTAAATCTACCATTCCATATTCAGATGTTGACAAAACTGCTGTATATAATGGAACAAGTACAAAAGATAATATTTTTGATCCAAAACTTCCGATAGTAAACAATCCTATATTTTTTAATAATTCTTTATTCTTTTTTTTCATATTGAAACATATTCCTTAGTATTCTGCATCATCATAAGTAAGTAAGCCTGCTCCACCTGTTGCATATATTGTATCACCAACTATCATTCTTCCCATGCCACTTACTAAAACTGTTGCAAGATTTCCAATTTCCTCTGGCGCTACAAATCTATTTGCCGGAGAATTATCATAATTTATATCATTTATATTATCTTTTCGAATCATCGGAGTTAATGTTGAACCTGGTGCCAAACCATTTACTACAATACCATATGGTAAATATTTTTTTGCCATTCCAAGCGTTAGACTCCTTTCAGCCCATTTAGATAAAATATAAGGTGATATTCCTGGACGCAAGGCCGATGAAGATGTTATATTAAGTATATTCCCATCTATTTCATTTTGCATCATATACTTTGCAATTTCCTGTGAAAAGAAATACATACCCTTTAAATTCGTTTCTAATACTTTATCATATTCTTTCTCTGTTGTATTGGGAAATAGATTTCCTTCATTTATTCCTGCATTATTTACAAATATATCTATTTTTTTGTTTTTTAAAAAAAGAGAAAGCTCTTCCTTCATATTTGAAACATCTGATATATCTAATTTTAATATACAAATTTTTTCTTCTTTGCAATTACATTTTGCTATCAACTGCTGTTTTGCTATCTCTAATCTTTCTCTATTTCTGGCACATATTGTTACTGATGCTCCATTTTTCAAAAAGCTTTCTGCAATAGCAAAGCCTATTCCGGAACTTCCACCCGTAATAAATGCGTTCCTATTATCTAATAAATTGCCTTCAAGACAAGGAATAAGTACTTTTTCTTTTTTCACTCTAACAAATTTCTTTTTTACTATTGATTTAATATTCACCTTTTCTCCCTTTTATTGTTTGCTTCAATTTATCAAAATTTTTTTCCCCCACAACATTTTTTATTGTTGTTTTCACATTATCCTTTACTGTTTTAATTCTGTTATTATTTACAATTTTTAAATATGCCTCACTCTCGTCAACATCTGAAACAAATACCTCCAATAAAATTGGTTTATCAGATTCAGACAAAAATTCACTCCCATATTTTTCAAGTTCTTCGATATTACAAACTGAATAATATTTAAATCCACAAGATTCTGCCCATCCTTTTGCATTACCGTGATAATTTGCAGCAGCTATAAATCTATCATATTCTTTTTTGTTTTCTCCATTTAATTTAAATTCAATTCCTCCATTATTATTAATCAACATTATTCTTACATTATTTTTCACTTCACGAATTCCAAGACAATTCATATCATAGAAAAACGCTAAATCTCCAACAATCATAAAGCACATTTTATCTGTTACCATGCTCTGACCAATCAATGTTGACATTCCTCCATCAATACCAAATGCTCCTACATTAGAATAGCATTCTATAGTTGGATGCAACGAATACCAATTCCAAATTCTAAGGCTGTTTAAAATTGAAAACTGTATAATAGATTTTGGTGGTATTTTATCATGCATAAACTGAGCCACTGCCACATTCGAAAATGGTACATTGAGATTAACATTTTTTTTTCGTATTTTTTCATACCATGTTCTATAATAAGAATGTTCATCACAACTGGATTTAACACAATCAAAAAATTCTGAAATCTCTCCTTGATAAATTCTTGTCAATTTATCATATGTATCTACAACACAGCCATCTCTACAAATTCGCCAATGTTCTATATTATCTATATTATTTTTAGAAAATGCTAAAAAAAATGGATAATCACCAGTTTGCCCACCAATTGTTATCATAATATCTGGTTTTATTTCATTAATTTCTTCATCATTTGATGTTAATAATAATAAATTTGCCTCTATCGTATATTCATTTGAAAAATTAGATAGATGATTAACATAAATACAAGTATTTGTCCTTTTTGCAAAATCTGTTAATATTTTTTTTTCGTTCTCCGAAAAAGGGAGATGTTCACCTATTACCAAAAGTATTCTTTTAGAAGTTAAATCATCTTGTGAAATGTCTCTAACATTATATCTCTTTATACTTCTTATAGATGGTCTGACATCCTTTAACGGAAAATCTAACCATGGAACACTCAATTGCACTGGTCCATTCTCATTTTTTGTTAATTCTAAAATTGCCTCATTTGTTACTCGTATACTATGATAAAAATCATTAATATCCGATATAAATGGTAATTCAAATGATTTCTTTACGCTATCCTTTGGTAAAGAGGTTTGATCTGGAGCTTGCATATATTCTTGATATTTATATCTTGGGTGTTTTTCCATTGTAATAGCCAAAATAGGAACTTTTTTATAAAAAGCTTCCGTCAAACCCGGAATATAATTTCTCGTAGCCTGTGCACTTGTACAAATTAAAGCAACTGTTTTTCTTTTTTGTAGATATATACCAATCGCCACATATGCAGCACTTCTTTCATCGATAACTGAATAACAGGTAAAAAAAGAATCATCTTGAACAGCCTTAATTAATGGAATATTAGTTCCACCAGGACTTATAACAAGATATCTTATATCTTGCTCTTTTAATATTGTACAAATAATATTTATATTTTCTTGATTAGAATACATCTTACACTCCATTCTATAAACATTTTTTATATTTCACTAACATTTCTACTTTCATTTTATCAATTATTTCTTGTGCCTTTAAAACATCTCTTCTTATAAAATTTAAGTTGTTAATGAATTTTTCAAATTTATCAACTGCAATATCAATTTCATCTTTTTTTCCATGAATCATATAATTGTAATTTAATGTATTAAATAGTCCTTCAAACTTTCTTGAATAAGAAAAAGGTAAAACCGGAACCCCCGCTGAAATAGAAGCAATTGTAGCATGCATTCTTGCACCGGTAAATGCTGCCATGTTGGAAATATATGTTTTTGCATCCATTGGAGTCTTAAAAAAAGGGGCTACAATAGTATCGGGAAATTCTTTATGAAGTGCTTCTATCGCAACACAATCATTGTCTATCTCTAACATATTTTCATTAAGGACATGTCCAATTAAATGTACTTCATATCCATTCTGAATTGCATATGAAATACATTTTCTACAATATTCCTTGTAATCAAGAGATAACCCAAACTGATTATCTAATGTATAACCTCCATTCCACAATAGACCTGATGGATTAAATCCAATTTTCTTTGATTCTTTATACCCTGTATTACAATATGGAAGAAAAAAAGCTACATCTGTTGTCAATATCGGTGTTTTTGTAGAAATTGACTTAACATAATTATATGAATCAATATCTCTGGTAAACACCTCTGTACATTTATCTATGACTAATTTAGCTCTGTTTCTATTTTCTTCTTTATTAAATGGTCCTATCGTTTGACTTCCCAATATAAGAGGAACTCCTTTATTTATTATATACTCTTTTATTTTTGTCCACTCATCAAAACGCTCCTGACCATAAATATCTGTAAAACTATCTCCTTGTGTAAAATCAAAACATATATCTAAATTTTGAATATTCTTAGAAAAAAAGACATGATTTCCCAATATTCTATAAAAAATCTTTGTTGCTTTTACACCATAATCATCAAACTTTATTTTTTCTTCTTTTAATCGACGACCTAAATCACCTGTTTTAAATTCTTGAAAACAAAATCCCTCAATGAAGTAGAATTCAAATGAACTCTCATTATAATTTTTCATAATTTCTAAAAAAGAATACGTTAAAGCCTCACATCCTTTATTAAAGCATGTTGTAGTCAATCCTAACAATCCAATTTTCATATTTACTCCCTATATTTTAATATTATTATTTCTATACAATGTTTTATATTAAGTTCATTTAAACTCCAAATATAATTCCAAACATACATAATTCTGTTTATGAAATTAGGAATTTCCCCTAATTGCTTCATTAGCCGCATTAATCATTTCACATTCCATTTCATATTTGTCATTCTGTCTCATAATTTTATATTTCATTTTTTTAATTGAATACAATAAAATTTCGCTTTTTATTGATTTTACAAAGCTAATATCATATTTTTTACAATAATATCTAAATGTATTTAACTGCCTTTTATATGAACTAATAGATTCCCCTCCAGTTTCTTTTGTTCCACCCTCTAGATGTATAATCTTTTTTTGAGGAAAATATTTTATTTTTAATTCTTTATTTTTCTTATTTATTCTATGAACCAAATCTGATTCCTCATAATACATAAATATATTTTCATCAAAACCACTAATTTGTTGAAAAATATCCTTTCTTATAAAAATATCAGCTCCACTTGTAAACATTCGATTAGCTACAAATAAATCTTTTTTTAAACATAATTTATTTAAAAACCATGCCTTTATTCCAAATAAATCCATTAACATAAAAGAATTATTTAAAGTATAATCTGGTTTTAATAATTTAACTCCAAACATTGCAAGCTTTGAATCTCTATTAAATTGCTCGATTGCCCACGAAAAAACTGGTTCAATTAAAATTGTATCGGGATTCAAGAATAGTAAATAATCTCCAGACGCTATTTTGACTCCCTGATTATTTCCATATCCAAAACCACGGTTTTCCATATTATGAATAATTTTAACATCTCTATATTTTTCTTTTATTATGTTATATAAATCAACCTTTGGACTATTATCCGATATAATGATTTCTAACTCAAAACCTATATCATTATATTTAAAAATACTTTCAATACAGTCTTTTAAAACTTCTATTGCATTATATGAAACAATAATAACTGATAGTTTTTTCTTCATCTAACTAAACTCCTTTAATGAACATTCAGATAATCGCTTTGAATAAATAAGAATGAATAAGAATGTCCAAAAATAATTATAATCTGTAACTGATTCAGAAATTGCTACAATAGAAAATGCTATTAATACTACAGAAAATAAATACTTATATTTTGCTTTCATTATTTTTTCAACATTTTTTAATATATTTTTTATTAATAATAAATTAGCAATTAGTAACATTAATCCACCATCTAATAAAAGTTGTAATACTTCATTATGTGCATAATTGAATCCCACTGCATTTTTATTCCATCTCATCCAATCAGGTATAATTTTAATTCCCTCAACACCATAACCCAATATCGGTTTTTCTAAAATTTTTGATATTGCAACCCTGTATATTCCTAATCGGGCAGCAAAATTTATTCTATAATGTATAACATATGCAATAATTATAATATTTAAAATCGTCATAATTAAATACATATGTGAAAGCTTCACATTATTTAAAATCAAACTAATCTGTTTCCTAAATATATAACATATAATTAAAAACACTAATATAAAACCAGAAACAAATGTAAAAGATATAATCATTGTTACAATACTACACACAATCAATGTAATACTTCTTCTGTTATTTTCTTCTGATTTCAGCATAATACCAAGCAATATACCTAATAAACCAATTTGTGAAGCTGATTGCACATGACCTATACTACATATCAAATTAGTTGTCAATCCAGAAATTTTTCTAAAAATTGGTGGGCAAAGTACTGTACAATTAATAAAAACATTAAATAATATAATATTTGCAAGTATATCTAATAACATCTCACCTTTTTGCTTTGAGTAATTCAAAAGTAACAAACATAAAAATGGAACTGCAATAATTTTCTGCAATCCATCTCCCAATTTTCCTCGCACAAAAATTGTAATTAAAAACATTAATAAAAAATAAGCTATAACACTTATACTATTTTTATCAATTCTAAATTCACTATATCTTGAAACTAATATTAATTTAAATAATATCAAAAAAATCGCAATCAAAAGCCATCCTGTCATAAATGACTTAACCACAGGTGAAAATTCCATAATTCCTTTTAATGGAAAAAAAGGGATTAAAACAAAATAAAGCCATACTCGTTCTTTATTAACTCTATATTTCATACAATACTCATATGATTATTTTATTAATCAAATGGTCTCCTCCCTTCCAACAATTTTAACACTTAAGCATTATAACTATATAGTTCATATGATTAATGCAGTATCTGTATTCAAACTCATAATCTTATTTAACGTCATTCTTACTTGTAATATCTACATATGGCTTTCCTTCATTAAACCAAAAAACATTAGCATAAGAATTGTTATCACTTACTTTTTTTGCCGGAACTCCAGCAACCGTAATACCTGGCTGCATTATATCTTTAACTACAACTGCATTTGCACCTATTGCACAATTATCTGCAATTCTAATACCTCCAATAATTTTACAGCCAGTTCCAAGATAAACATTATTCCCTATAATTGGGAACCCATTTTTCCCCGCTCCAATTGTAACACCTTCTTGTATGCGAAGATTCTCTCCTACAACAGCTTTTCCATTAATTTGAATTGTCCCTATATGTGCAATTGATAAACCCTTCTCACAGCAATTTACGCCAATACCTATTCCAAGCTTAATTGAATTTCTATGATGCAATATTTTATAAAAACAACATATTATCTTTGCAATTAAACCACCTTGTTTATTGTACCAATATTCATATTTTCTTAATACTATTTCATATTTCCAAATTTCGTCCGTAAAAGGTCTAGGAATAACTCTATTTTTTATACCAAGCTGTCTCTTATCTGCCAATAAATATTCTTTCAATTCTTTTCGATTTGTTATCATATACTTATGTCCAAGCCTTCTTCTATCTTTTAAACTTTGTAAAAATTTAATTTTCTTCTCATTTTTTTCATTTTCCCTTCAATACCCGGTCCTATTGATATAGCTACCTTTCTTTTAAATCTTGTCAATGGTTTTTCCCAAGTTGCACTATAGTGATGTATAGAAATAGTATTAGGCTTAATATTAACACCATCCTTACCAATTGGATCAAAGTAGCTTGCCGGATAAATTTTAACACCATTAATTTCCTGCACATTATCTGTATAATTATAACCAAATACAATAAATGGTTTTGTATTCAAGCTAGGGCAAACAAACTCTCCGATATTTTTTTCAGAAAATTCAAGATTATCGTATTCTGCAAGCATTTTTTTAACCATACTATTTTTTTCTTCTGCACCAAATCCCAAGCCTGTATTAATTTGATGTGGCTCACTTTGCGTAGTTGCAAAAAAAGCCTCTGAATCCAATAATTCATCTAATGGTTTTATTAACTCAACATCAGTATCTAAATATATGCCCCCATTATTATAGATGATATCAAGTCTTGCATAATCACTTACAAATGCCCATTTTTCAGCTTCATATGCACTCTTTAAAAATTTATTTGCTTTTACATTGTAATTACTTTCATCCCATCTTATAATTTTATATTGTGGACAATATTTTCTCCATGATCTAATGCAATTTTCCACATCTGATGGAAGCTTTTTTCCGCCAAACCAACAATAGTGAATCACCTTAGGTATCATACAAAATTCCTCTTTCCATATTATTATTTTGTGTATTTCTCGATGTACATTTTATATGTCAATTTATTAATATATGTTTCTTTATCTACTTGAGACAATAAAATATCAAAATCTTTGCCTCCATTATTTGCTAGTTTATTTCGCAAATCATCTCTATTCCTATTGTTATAAGGCACGTCGTCTATCATTTTCTTCGCAAAATCAAAATTATCGTAAGCAATTGAAAAGAATAGATCAATTGATAAATAAACAATAAACGCTTTTTCCTTCTTCCAAAATTCAAAAAAAAGATCTCTTGAAAATCCTAAAAGAGGATTATTTTTTCCTGCCGCTAAAAAGTAAGTTGCCCAATATCCCTTACAAATTGGAAATTCCCAACTATCTCCGTGCTTTATTGTATAAAAAGTTTTATTATACATATCATCAGAAAAATCTCTTGTTACATAACATGTTGGATCTATCCAAATTCCACCATTATCATATAACAATGCACATCTTAATATATCCGAAAAAAGTGTAAAATTAATAATTCCTTCATTCACCTTTTTCAAAATATAGTCTGGTATATTCGTATATTTCATCCATGTATCTTTATCTATAATTGTAACAGCATGCTCTCCAGCATGACTTCTAATTGCGAATATACAATCTTTAATGATTTCGGGTGAGTTTTCTTCTCCTTGCCACCAAAAAATAAAAATCCTACTACTTTTATTTATTTTTTCAAATGTATTTTTTTCTTTTTTATCAAACTTATTTTCCCATTTTTCGATAACTGTCTTATATCGATTCGTAATGATAATTTGTGCTAGATTATAATATTTTTTTGATATTATATGTTTTATTCTTGAATTATTAAACCTAAATATCGTACTACATAAAAAATCTCCAATTGCTATTAATGGACTAAAATACAACCATTGTCCTTTCCATCTTAGAATAATATTTTTAATTCGTTTTTTATTCATTATTTATATTCCTGTATACTCTTTTAAGTAATTTTCTGAAAAAGCTTTAAAAGAAAATTCTTCATTATATGTTTTTAAGGCATTTTCTTCATATTGTTTTCTTCTACATTTATCCTGAATAAGATTACTTACCGCTGCTTCCAAATCGCCAACATTTTTTTTTCGAACTAATAATCCATTATATTTATCCGTAACAATTTCGGCCGTCCCACCTACTTCCGTTGCAACAATTGTCTTTCCAGTCGAAAATGTTTCAATAGGTGTCAGAGGTAATCCTTCCCAAAGTGAAGAAATCACTATCAAATCTAATTGAGCTATTAAATTCTGTATATCTTCTCTGTATCCTAAAAAAAATAAACAATCTTCTATCTTGAGTTTCTTGCTAATTTCTTTTAATTTTTGCTCATCTTCCCCAACACCAACTATTACAAATTTGGTATTTGAACATTTTTTTATAATACCCGGTATTGCTTTTATAAAATATTCCATGCCTTTTTGTTCTGATAGCCTTCCAATATTACCTACAATTATGTTTCCTTGATCATGTAATTGTTGAATAAAATCGTCATTCTTAATTTTCCCATCAAATGGTTTTACTGCATTATGCACAATAGAAATTTGCTTCTCTGGTATTCTAAACTTTTCAATAAGGTTATCTTTAACTGTTCTTCCGCATGCAATAAGGTGACAATGTTTATATGATAAACGTGTTAGCTCAACTTTATCTTCAAATGTATTATGACAAGTATTTATGAATATGCATTTTTTATACAAATGCAATATAGCCACATAAAAAGCTGCCATTCTATGATGTGTATGAATAACAGTTATTTTTTCATTTTTAACAATTTTTATTAACGAACAAACAACTTTAACCATTGTAAAAAAATTTTTATCTGTAATATCCGGAATTGTGTAATGTTTTATCCCCATAAAATTAAGTTTATTTTCATTCAATCCTCCAGACGAACATACCACAATTTTATGTGCTCTATCCTTAAATATTTCACACAACTGTAAAATCACATTTTCTGTCCCACCCAAATCCATTGTTCTAGTAAGAAATAAAATATTCTGTTCATCTATCTTCATTGATATTTCTCCTATACTTTCTTACAATTCCTACAACTTTCATATCATCTACCAGATATCTTTTAGCCAATCTCTTTGGATCCTGTGTAATTCTAAACAGCCATTCCAAACCATGATTAGCCATCCATTTAGGTGCTCTTTTTATGTTTCCCGCTTCAAAATCAAAACTAGCACCCAGACCTAAGGAAATAGGAATATTCAACCTATCCCTATAGTTATATATGAACTTTTCCTGTTTTGGACATCCTAGTCCAACAATAAGAATATCAGGATGAGCTTCTTTAACCATATCTATGATTTTTTCTGATTCTATTTCATCTTTCTCAAATCCATATGGCGGAGAATATGTTCCAACTATTTTTAAACCATTATATTTTTTCTTTAAATTTTCTGCGGCTTTCGCAGCCACTCCCTCTGCAGCACCTAAAAAAAACATAGAATATCCTTTTTTTGCTGCCATTTCACATAATAACGGAAACAAATCCGAACCAGATATCTTTTCTTTTATAGGTGTTTTATACCACTTTGAAATCCATAATAATGGTTTTCCATCTGCAAGTATTAAAGATGCATCTCTATAAATATTCTTTAATTCCACATCAGTTTCTAACTGAACTATATGATCAACATTTGGTGTAACTACATAAGATTTATCATTCTTCAATATTAATTTGTCAATTTCATCTAATGTTTCTTTCATTGTCAGATTATCAATTTCTGTATTCATAAATTTAATTCTAGCCATTTTAACCTCTTACTCGCATATGAACATCTCATCAATGATATTGACAACTATATAATCCCTGTAACTTAAATATTACATCTGCTACGTTGTCTTGCACAACATTCTCATTAATGATTTTTAAATAAAACATCATCATATTATCACATCATCAGTGATTTATCAATTATTATAACAATATTATCCATAAAAATACATTTTCTGCATCTATCTATAAGGTTCTGTTGATTATTAAGTAAAATTTAAGTATAAATCAACAAAGCGATAAACAGCCTCTGCAAAAAAAATCATAAATTATCTATTTCGAAATTTTAAAAAAATTATTGTCTTTTGTTTGTCATATAACATAAAACGAGCCAAGAAACGCCGTAAATTCGGTATTTCTTGGCTCATCATTTACAGAAGAGAAAATATTACAGCCATTAGTCTTATTTGCATCTCCTATATTATCAGCATTATTCCTGCAGGCAATGTATGGTGCAATTGATCTGCTTGTCATCGGTAAATATGCTTCTTCTGCTGATGTACCGGCAGTATCAACAGGTTGGCAGATTATGACTACTTTTGCACAAACTGAATTTTCATCTAATTCTCCTATTGCTCCTGCCGTTGGTAAGAGTATATCTCTACAAATCCTCAGCTTTATATATTACATAACCTTCATAATAATAGCTATGATCTATACCTTTCATATAAACTTCTCTATCGTCAACTTTATCTGTCAAAGCCTGCTTCAAAATATATTTTATTTCAATATCTCTGATTGGGCTTCTTTCCATTGCCAAAAGATAGTCTTCCTTATCTACAAGACTCCAATCAATAACTTTGTTCAACTCTTTCTTCAGAATTAAATCAAGCCATATTCTGGTGCTTCTTCCATTATCTTCACGAAAAGGATGTGCTATATTCATCTTTCTTGCTTATCTTTTCTTCCATTCTTGCAAGTTCTGTGGAATCTGTAATATTAAGCTTATTTTCTAATGCCATATTTTTCCTTTCCAAATGCGAATTAACGCATTTTATTTTCATCAGTAAACGCTATATAAACAACTGTATAAATATCCATATTATCTAATTTTCAAAATTTTCAAATTGGATCTATGAATTTACATCTTTCAGGCGGTTATAACCACTGAATCCATCGGTATGTACATAACCATGGCAATCAGTCAGGAACTTTGCTGCATAATAGCCGCCTCTTGTCGAAATGCTGTTTCTCTGGCACCATTCATAATCTGACAATCCGCTTATCCTGCATTTCTGAATAAGCTCTGTCCAATATTTATCACGTTCCGATCTACAGCTATCGATGCTATAATAATAGCTTTCTTTAATCATAACTTATATAACCTAAATCCGTTGAAAAAATTCTTAATAGTAATTGAAAGCAGTCTTTTACTTCTTTTTCCGTATATTCATTATCTTCTACATCAAAAAAGACTTTTTCAAATATTTCTTCTATTGTATCTAATCCCAATTCAATGGTGATGCATCATCTGGTACTATAAAATAAGATGTTATAAATGTTCTTGTTAACATCATATAGATTGAATTTCTTGTTTGCAGATTATCCGTTAATTTCCCCTGCATAAAACATATCACAAATGGAAACTCCAACCCCTTAACATATTTCTATTACTTATAAATAAAGTATCTTTTTTCTTTAGTTTCATAACTTATATTGACTTTCCAGCCATATTTCTCTTCAATTGTAATTTAAAGTGTACACATATTAATCTTTAACAAATATATCCCTAAAGCATATGTTTTTTTATTATCCTATATGTATCATTTATTACATCGCTATTAAGTGATAAATACATTTTTTTATCACCAATAATATAAAACTCATTTTTTGCCCGTGTTGCTGCAACATTCATAATATTAGGATTTTCTGTTCCCATAGCCCAATTTGCTGCTCCAATGCATTTTTCATCTGCACCTAATACTAAAAACACAATAGGTGCTTCTTTTCCCTGAAATGTATGAACAGTTCCAACATTGGTAGGCTTACTATTTTTATCATATCTTGTAAAACCAATTTTATTTAATTCCTGTGATAATTGATATGCAACATTCTTAAATGGACTAATTACATATACAATATCGTCACTTTGTTTATTTACAATGTCAGGATTTTTCATTATCATACTTTGAAGTTTTTTTCTTAAAAACTCCCCTTGTTCTGCAACATATTTATCTACAGCACGACCTTTTATATCATACCATTCAGCAATTCCATCAGACTTTTCTCCCTGTACCATATTACCCAAATATGAAATTTTATTTGAAATATCAAACATAGGATATTTACATCTTCTATGTACCCATAATGGTATTCCTATCCAATCTTCTTTGTTGGTATCCTTATAATATCCATATTTACTTATTGCGTCTATCAGCGTTTGTGTAGATGCTGTTTCAGACAAATATTGTCTTGATACACCATAATATTCCCCCAACATATTAAGAATATTAGAATCCAATGTAAGAACAGGTTTTATCTGTGCAGGATCTCCAACTGCCATAACATATTTGCTTCTGAAGATAGCTCCAACACTTGCTTGTGGAAGTGCTTGTCCTGCTTCATCAATAAATAAATGTCCTATGGTTTCTTTTCCCATATTTGCACACATTCTTGAAAAACTGGCGAATGTAGAACCTATAACTGGTATAGTCATATTTATCCAATTCCACGCCTCCGATATTATATATTTCTTTTCAAGATATTCACTTTGCTTGTTCCATATAATATAAGCTGCTTTTATATTTTTTCTATTTTCATACAAAAATTGTTTCCTAACTTCCAATGCTTTAATAAATAATTGAGACTGTAACCTTCTATATTTTATGTCAAACCATGGATTACTCAATTGTAATTCTTCATAGTCCAAATCAAGATTAAGCTCATTTATTTCAATACTATTCAGTCTTTTCTCCAGATTTTCTACGTCAGCTTCTAAATTATGAATTTCAGACTTTTCATTTTCTTCCCATGTATCAAATATTATTTGTTCTTGTTCTGATTTTCTTTTAATTTTATCTATTTCTGTTTGAAAGTTCTTTATCTTATCTTGCAATCCTAACAATTCAATTCTTATTTTATTCTCATTAACAATAGCTATTTGAAGCTGGTCTGAATATTCTTTACTCTGTTGTATAAATTCTTTCTTATGCTTTCGTGGAGAAAATAATTTTGGTTTTTGAAGTTTCAATGCTTCAATACACTTAAGAACAGTATTCTTTTCACATTCCGCCATCTGTATCTGTGTATTAAAATTGTTCATCTCATTTTCTAAATTTTCTATCTTATATTGAATATCTTCAATAAGTTTTTCATTTTCTAATTTTATTTTTCTTAGATTATATTTTCTGCTAGTCACTTCATGGTTTAATTTTTGTAATTTTTCATCTATTACTGATTTAAATTTTTTTATATTTTTTATGTTCTGTGAAGTATTTTGAATATTGCCCCGATAATTATAAACCTTGTCGTACATTTCAAGAAAGTTTTCGTATATATCATCATCCGGTGTATATTCACACTCAAGATAATTTACAATATGCTTTAACACTGTAACTATATATTTCATATTATCTTTCTTTCCACCTTCAATTGAAAACAATCCCCAAAACTTATCAGCATCTTCTTTTTTTGTGATTTTTAATTTTTCATGCCTGCCTTTTTCGTCCTCATACCATTCTGTTTCTACTAATGAATTTGCTATTTCTTTAAAATAATCTGCTCTAACAATACTATCCAAAAATTCCTTATCTATTTTTTTACTCAAAGGTAAGTCATCAACTATATTTTGAATTGCACTATGATTTGAACTTGCAACGACTATACATTTCTCTGCTATATTTTTAGGCATAATACCAATAGAAGAATTATCCATATATTTTGTTGAATCATTACCTCTTATATATTTTAATGAATTTTTTGCTATATCATATGACTGTTCTACAATAAGCTCAGCAAATATATCTTTTAATAATGTTGTTTTTCCTGTACCCGGTGGTCCATTTACACTCCTAATCTGATTATTATCAAACCCTATTGATAAATTAACAGCCACCTGCTGCATAAATGCAAGTGAAAATTGTGGATTACTTGGAAATCGTGCAATAGGATAATTCTTTGGCTGTAAAATATCATCAAAAGCTCCGTGATTAAATCCCTTACTTTCCTTTTGACTATTTAAATTTATACGCTCTATAGAATTTGCAACTATATATTTGTCTAAATTGTCTGAATGTATTTTTTTTGCTTTTTCCAAATCAGCTATGAAAAAAGAATGTAAATTTGTGGCATCTATTTCAATATTTTTTAATATCTGTATTCTACAATTTTCAATTAAAATATTATATTTTTTAAGAATTAGTGATATCGTACGATTAAAATGTATTATGTAGTCATCATCTTCTGAACATTCAAATAGTTCCTCAAATTCTTTTCTTTTTTCTGCTTCAAATTCCATAAATTCATTTTCTTTAGGTATTCTTCTTTTGTTCCTTATATAATAACTTTCTGTTAAAAATGTCATTTCAGAAACAAAATTAAGTTCTTTATCAAAATATAAAGCAAATGAAAATTTATTTTCTATTGTAATTTCCTGTTCTGTTGGTTTTAATTTATATTTTTTTCTTAGATAATCAATAACTTCACTAAATGGAAAAATATCAAAATATATAACAGCCCCACTATTTTTATAATTTCCAACTCTGCTCTTATTCATTTTATCTAACATCACAGCATAATAATCCTGTTGCCATAACCCACTAAACGTCAAAATTGCCTTATCATTTAAATTAATATTTCCCTCTGATAAATGTTCAACCATTATCCAAGACTCTAATATATCGTTTTTATTATTCATAATCCTATTCATTCCTGCTAACAACTAATATTTATTTGTTATATTTTAAAATATTTTTAACAATAATCAGTTATACATTTTTACTGATATTTTCTTGTAAAAAATCAATTCACTGCCTAAAATTATATGCCCTTGCAATCTCGTCCAGCCTCTTATCATTTTTCGTAATATCTTTTTTCCCTTTACCATACTTTGCATCTACTTTATCAAGTATTTTTACATCCATATGTCTGTACGGATATTCACGCAACTTCTGCCACAATTCATTATAATTAATCATTAATCTTCTTAATATAATAATAAGCCTTTCATTATACTTCCAATAAAATATACATTTGTAATACTCTGATTCTTCTCTGTTCTCCATATAATTAAGGTAATTCGCCCTTGCCCTTGAATATGTTCTGTCAAGTTGCCTACATATACATTCTATGAATTTACCTGTTATAGCATTTTTAGAACCATAACAAGTTATAATATCTTCAAATGTTTTTTTATATACTCCAAGATAACTTATAGCATCACTTGTACTATTAACGCTAAACATTTTGTTGATAATATTATTTATTGAAGCATCTATTGGCAATGAATCTTGTAACAATATATTTATTCTATTCAATGCATATATAATATCTTCTGGTCCGAAACTGATAAATGTTATATTATGCGACAACAAATTAAGTATAACTCTTGATACAGGCTCACCTGTCATTTTACATACGAGATGCATAACATTTATAAATATTTCTCTCTCCTTATTAAATAGACGAGGTACTTTTCCGTCTATGGTAAAGAAATAGCAATCTTCTCTCTTAGCCGCCTCAATAGAATCCATAAAATATGCGGGATGATAGAATGAATCTTTTTCATTTCTTTTGTTATATGATGGATATAATTCTATTCTTAAGTCACTCTTAAGCCATTCTAATATATTCTCTATCATAGTCCCACCATAATTCACATAGATTTTCTCAAGTTCTTCTACTGAACTATATGTTATGTATATTGTTCTAAATATATCCAACAGTTCCATCACGTCATATGCATTTAGAAATAAAAGTGTCATTGCATCTACTACTATAGCATCACTTATTTTTTTTGATTTTTCTATTATATTATCATTACTATCGTTATTAACCACCATTTTAATCTGTTTATTATCTGGCATACCAAGCATAGCTATCATATCATTATCTTTTCCAAGTGCTTTCTGCAACATATAGACTGTAACATATTCATTGTCATAATATGGAATTATACTATCATAATGCTTCTTTACAGTATTTATTCTATCCCAGAATTCATCTGTAAGTTTTTTCTCTCCTGATTCATTCACTTCTATAGCCTGCATAGACTCTATCCATGTTGCAACATTAGGATGCATATTCTTGAATTCAATACCATAAGATATACCGTCTTCTTTTCCACATCTCATAAGTCTTGACATATATAACTGATGAACTGGATTATACACAAATTCTTTTGCCAATCCCTTTGCTTCTGTTATATATCTGACACTTGCATCCAAATCCCTATCAAGCAGACTGACTTCACTCATAAGTTCAAGATACTTTATTTGATTTTCCTTATCCTCTATCTTATATGAATTTCCAAGCATTTCTCCATATTTCTTGGCTTTATCGAAAGATAATATATACTTTAAAAGTATAATATAGTTTATTTTCTGTGCAAATGTTTTACTATCATCTGGTATCTGTTCATATAATTCTATTAACCTTCCAGCATCTAGTACTTTAAAATATATAAATTCTCCTATTTGTATGCGTTGCCTGTTACTTATAAATATATCTGCATACTTCTCATACATATCAAGTGCTGTATATATATCAATATCTGCAAGGTATATGAAAGCATCATATATCAAGCTTTCAGGATTATATATCGCCAGCTCATGTTTTCCAAGTTTATTAAGAATTTCTGTATATATCTGTTTAAGTTCCCCGTCATACCTGTTTCTTCTATAAAAACCTATAGAGTTCCATATATACATAACATCATTGCTATGAATATACTTATCATATAATTCTTTACTTTTTTCTTTTTGCCCTATAAGTTCATAATATCTTGCATCATATAGTTCAATATATGGACAATCTATATCCCTTTTTATTGCTTCACTTCTTATGCTTCTATAATCCTCTGTTCTTTTTATATCAAGTGCAAGCTGCAATGCCAAATTATAATTTCTACTAATCTCATTTTTACTTCCTATATTAAGCTTATTTTTAAAAAAGCTAAGTGCCTCATCATCATTACCATTCTCTGACATTTCAAGACATGTTATATAGTTTATATCTCCATCACTAAGATAGCCAATATTATCCCTGTTTCCACATAACATCTGATGATATATTATATTTCTTTTTGTATCATAATCCAGCTTGGCCATATCAGTATCACTAAGTGACAACACATCAAGTTTATCCATTCTTTCACATATTATACATACATTAACATATAACATAAGAAATTGATCATCATAATGTTTGTCTTCAGATTGCAATATTTCTTCCATTGCTTTGGACAAATAATCCAATGAACTAAACATATGAGTATAATCTATCATATCTCTTGATATGCGCTTTCCATATTCACACGCTTTAGTTGCCATAGAATAGCGTATTATTCCAAGGTTAATCAGATTATTAACAGAATGTTTCTCACCTTCTGCTTTTAACATCCATTTCTCTGCTTCCTCATAATCTGCATATATCTTACTCACTATTCCTCTTGCCGCATAATAAGATGAATGATATCTGCTATTATCGGTATTATTTACAATACATTTCCATACTTCATCCAATTTAAGAAACAATTCTTCTTTATCCTCTTTTATCAAAGCACCAAGCTCACATCTTAATATTATTGCTGGTATATATTTATCATCTATATTTATAGCTTTATCAAGCAGTTGTATAGCTTCTGACGCATCAATATTTTTATACTGTCTGTTATTATTTTGATTATTTTTCCAACATGTATATGCTTTTATATAGTAATATTTTGCATTCTGTGTGTAGTCACAATATTTTTCTGAATATGTAAGATTTTTTCTAGCTTTAGTATAATCCTCAATATTGGTATAACACAACGCCAAATTAATGTATATATTAGTAAGAAGTTCTTTTGCATCTACTCCACTCTCCCTTATATCATTAATCAATTCATTATACTTGATTATTGCATCTCTAAATCTCGTATTAGCCTGATAATTCTTCTCTATATTTTTAAATTCAGCAGCATATTCTGTATTATCACTTATATGATTATCACCCGTTAATACTTCTGTTAAATTATTACCTATTCTACTAATATTAGCCGATATATAATCCAATTTTTTATTTATTTCATGATAATTATTACTAATATCACCTTGTGTTTTTAATATTCCTCTTGTATTCTGTACTATTTCTAATTCATTATTCTTATCATTTGATAACAAACCTAAATTTTTCAACTCTAATTTTATTATATCAGCAGACTTATCCAATATTTTTTTCAATTGTACTTCATATTTACCATAATGCGAATATTCTTTTATAAATTCTTTTATAAACTTATCAGTCAGTCCAGTTACTGATTCTTCACTGATTGCAAGATAACTTAATAGATATCTTATTATAACTTTATTACATATATAGAATTTCTGAAGCTCTGTAAAATATTCTGTGCTCTGCATAGGAAACAATACTTTATTTTCTATTATACCCGGCAATTCGTCACAGAATGTTTCAAATTTTTTCTGTCTTAATTTATTCTTTACTTTATCATATACATAATCTAATCCTTTACTTTTTATATAGTCTCTTATTTCTTCTGCTAATCCCATATTTCCCCTCATTATTTATATAAATTCTTTGGCTTTCAATATCTCTTGCACAATACCCACCAGTGAACTATGTGTATTGATACATAGACACTGGTGGGTATATTTTTTATACTGGTTTTAACGGAAACCTACCATAATTTAATTGTATCTGTTAGATAGAATTCTTTTGCAGGAATGTATATACTGCTTATATTTCCGAATTCATTTTCCCAGCCTTCTTCTCTTTTTAATCATGTGTTTTCCCTCATTCCAGAAACTTTTAACACTCTATATCTCCAATACAAATATATTCATATTGTATCATCATTTAATAATAAATAAAAGATTTTTATTTATTATCTATTGACATTGAAAATCAAGCATTGTATAGTATAGCTATACTTAATTAAGTCTTGAATGTGTATTATACACTTATATTAAAGTTCTATATTACGCATTTCTTATGTATCACACTGGATTCAGTACAGCATTTTATTATCAGATTTTACCCATATATACACAACAAGGCATGATTCTATATTATGATCATTTTATCATATGATGTACCTGATGTAACAACTCACTTGTTATATATTTGACCACATGTTAAAATATATATGATTTCATAGCAGAATTGCCTGTTGTTAATTTTACTTATTGAATAAATGAAGTTTTAAGGAGATTTTGCTTATGAAAATTAACGATAAAGATAATAATTATTACAACAAAAAAACTGATAACAATATAATTATTAAAAATGATAGTAGTTCCTCTACTACAACCAAACGATATAGTGATAACGTATTTTGTCTATTATATTCAGATAAGAAGAATTTACTGGATTTATACAATGCCCTGAATAACTCATCTCATACAGACACTGATAATCTTAGCATAACAACGCTAAAAGGTGGCGTGTATATGAAGTATAAGAATGATGCCTCATTTGTATTCAGCTATGAGTTATATATGTTTGAACAGCAGTCATCACTTAATTTTAATATGCCATTAAGGTTCTTACACTATGGCTCAGAAGTATACAGGAATATATTTCCTAATAATATGCTTCATAAAAGAAGTATGCTTAAGATTCCAACTCCACATTTTATTACATTCTATAATGGAAGAGAACGTATGAAAGAGCGTATTAAAATTCTTAAGCTGTCAGATATGTTTGAACATCCTACAAAGCATCCAGAGCTTGAGTTAATCGTTACGGTTATTAATCTTAATCCTGCTGAAGAGGCAACTGATATTATACATAGCACTACTGATGACAACTTTTTTGATAATAATATCAGACCAGCCATAAACGGATTATTCACGGATAACATATTAAACCGCTGCAAGTCACTCAGAGATTATATGACTTTTGTCACTAAAGTACGTAATAAAATGGATTTATCCGGTCTGGATGTCAGGACATCAGTTATCGAAGCTGTAGATGAATGTATCAAAGAGGATATTCTATCAGATTTCTTTATAAAGCATAGAGAAGAGGTGATTGATGTGAGTATATTTGAATACGATGAAGAAGGCGTTATGGAGATTCTCCGTGAAGAAGCCCGCACTGCTGGACTTGAAGAAGGACGTATAACCGCAGCTATCGATGCCATTAAAAATATCATGACAAAGCTTGGCAAATCTGCTGATGAAGCTATGGACATACTTGATATTGATATTGATAAAAGAGAGGCCATTAAAAAAAAGCTGCAATAGTTATTTACCCGATTAAATATTAAACAATAAGTGGGGCGTAAACATTAAGAGAGACCGTTTCAAGTTTTGTGTAAACGTTAAAAACTGATATAAGATTTGTGAATAGTTACAAATGGGCAGAGCCGATTTTCCGGATTCTGCCCATATCTGCATTATACAGGAGTTTTTGGGCATGTCAATAAAACCTGCCTAAAACAAGCTGTTTTTACAGGTTGCGTCCGATTAGACGTTCTTCAAAATAGATTTCCAGCTGGGAATGGATCTGCCCCCAGTCCTGCCTGTGTCCGGTCCATTTTTTCGTGATATCCATAGTTGCCAGATACAGCATTTTTAAAAGGCTATCATCTGACGGAAAAACTGTCTTGCTTTTGGTCACTTTCCGAAGCTGACGGTTGAATCCTTCAATGGCATTTGTGGTATAAATCAAACGTCTTACAGCTTCTGGATACTTGAAATAAGTGGACAGTGTTGCCCAGTTATCATGCCAGGATTTATAGATTTTCGGGTACTTGGAATCCCATTTATCTTTGAACAATTCTAACTCATTTAAAGCTGTTTCTTCCGTTGGAGCCGCATATACAAGCTTCAGATCAGCCATCAGTTTTTTGATGTCTTTGTATGAAACAAACTTCGTTGAATTACGGATCTGATGGATGATGCATTGCTGAATCTCTGTTTTTGGATAAACAGCCTCGATTGCCTGTGGAAATCCATTTAAACCATCAACGCATGCAATCAGGATATCTTCAACACCTCTGTTTTTTAATCCATTCATGATAGAAAGCCAGAACTTTGCACTTTCGTTTTCCCCAACATACATTCCAAGGACATCTTTTTTTCCATTCATGTCGATACCAAGAGCAATGTAAACCGCACGTTTTACAATACGTCCTTCGCTGCGGACATGATAATGGATTGCATCCATAAATACTACAGCATACACTTCTTCCAGAGGGCGTTCCTGCCATTCTTTTACAATCGGCAGGATTTTATCTGTGATCCTGCTGATTGTACTGTCAGAAATATCAATATCGTATAATTCACGCATGTGGGATTCAATGTCTCCAGTTGTCATTCCCTTGGCATACATGGAAAGTATTTTTTCTTCCATGTCCTGAGTTACGGTATTTTGATATTTTTTAATCAGCTGTGGTTCATAATCACCGTTACGATCCCTTGGAATCGCCACATCCATATCTCCATAACTGGTGTGCATGGTTTTGCTGGAATGTCCATTTCTACTATTGTCTGTTTCTTTGTTTCGATAGTCATACTTGGAATATCCTAATTCCTCATCCAGTTCTTCATCCAAAGCACCTTCCAAAAGTACAGACATCATGTCACGCATGATGCTATTTACATCGGTGCCGTCTTTGATGCTGATATCATTATTTTTCAGATAGTCACGCATCATTTCTCTCATTGCTGCTTTTTGTGGGCTGTCTTTTCTTCTTGCCATAAAAATAACCTCCAAACTGAGTAATTTTATCTTACATCAGTTTGGAGGTTTACACAAACTTTGGGATACTCCCCATTAAGAACATATTTCTTAATGCTTCGCCCCACTTATGTACTTTATCTGACAAACTCACAACTGTTATATTTTATATCTTCCTAGAACTGGTTATCTTTAAAGAATTCCCGCTTTCTTTCAATCATCTCATCTATTCTGCTGATATAATTCCTTACATCCTTGACATTCTCTATTCTCTCAATCCTTACTGAATGATTATCATCCGACTCATTATGGAAAACAACCTTGCTGCTTGCTCCAGCTCCACATGCTATTATAGTCTGTTTCTCTTCCATAATAAGTATGTTATATATACACTCCTTACCTTCCTTTGAATATCCTACATTTTCAAAGTTTCCAGCCATATTCTTCTGCCTGTACATATAATATGGTTCCATATCAAGCTTTTTTGCTGTTTCCTCTGTCATTCTTATGATCTCATCCGTATTTTTTGTTGACAGCTGCTTGTACTTATCTCTCCATATATTAAGCGCGGCTGCTCTCTTTATGGCAAGTGAATGTACCGTAAGACTTTCCGGATTCATAGCCTGTATCTCGCTAAGTGTATGCTTTACTTCGTCAACATCCTCTCCGACAAGACCAAGTATTATATCCATATTTATATTATCGAAGCCTTCTTCTCTTGCCATATTGTATACATTCTTTATCTGTTCTACAGTATGCTTCCTGCCTATAAGGTCAAGCGTTTTCTGATTCATCGTCTGTGGATTGATAGAGATTCTTCCAACATTATGTTTCTTAAGCACCTTAAGCTTATCAAGTGTTATACTATCTGGACGACCTGCTTCTACTGTGAATTCATGACATCCATCTATATCAAACAGTCTTTTAAGTTCTGTTATCAGTCTGTCAAGCTGCGCTGCACTAAGCGTTGTTGGTGTACCACCACCAAAGTATACTGTATCAAGTCTTCTCCCCTTCATGGCTCCTGATACGAATTCCATTTCCTTAATAAGTGCATCAAGATAACTATCAACGTAATCTTTATAGGCTCCAAGTGCATATGATGAAAATGAACAATACAAGCATATACTTGGACAGAATGGAATTCCTATATACAGACTATAACCATTTTTATAATCTATACGATTCAATATATCCATTTCTTTTCTGGCCACATTAAGTGCAAGTTCTGCTTTCTGCTCACTTGCCTTATGCTTATCCATAAAATGTCTTTTTATCGTTTCTTCGCTTTCACCATCTTCAAGCATCATATATGCTATCTTACTTGGGCGCACTCCCGTAAGATATCCCCATGGAAGTGTCTTTCCGGTCTTTTTACTAAGATACTCATACAGATATGACTTGAACTTATCATGCATCTGGCTTTTGTTAAGCCCTGTAACATCTGGTACCTTTATGTCTATAATCGTATCAATAATATCCACTGATGTATATTTTGAATCGTCTTCTATACCGTCTTTATGATTATCTTTTAGATTCTCTTCTGTACTGTCTTTATGATTATCTTTCGGATTATTTCTTGAATTATCGCTTTCTTTATATGCTGTAACCTCTGTTCTTGGATAGAATGAACGCACCAGCACTATGGCATCATCATAAAATCTATTATCGTCTATTTTAATATATATCATCATTATTCCTCTCTATATACAGCTTCCCAAAAAAACACCACCTGCACACAATATTAAATATTCTGTCTAGTCTATATATACATAAAATATAAAATTTATAAATCAATTCTAAATTGAAAATCTTAATTCACCAGAAACGGATTATTCTCTCTTTCATAACCAACACTTGTGCCTTCTCCGTGTCCCGGATATACTTTCGTATCATCAGGAAGTACCATTACTTTTTCTTTTATTGAACGCACTATTTCACTCATGCTACCTCCAGGAAAATCCGTTCTTCCAACTGAGCCACAGAATAATGTATCTCCTGAAAAAAGCACTCCTATTTCTCTTATATAATAACAGCTTCCACCTTCTGTATGTCCCGGAGTATGAAGTACTTCTATATCAAAGCCTGCAAGTTTAAGTATTTCGCCATCTTTATGCCATACATCTGCTTTTACTGAAAGCTTAAGCCCATATGCTTCACCAAGATTAATATGTGGCTGTTCAAGTGTATTCTTCTCATCACATGATGCATATACTTTAACATCATATTTATCTCTTACGGCATCTGCTGCCATAATATGGTCAAAATGTCCATGTGTTAACAATATTCCCTTAAGGCTGCATCCTGATTCATCTATCATTCTGCTTATCTCATCCTGGCTGTCTGCTGGATCTATAAGAACACACTCTTTAATATCCATATTACATAACAGATAGCAGTTAGTGCCTACCATTCCTAATATTCTTGAATCTATTTTATACATAACTTTTCCTTTTCTTTATATTATTATTTTTAATATTTGCCACCGATTGATGCATACATTCGGACCCATTGCTTCACAATTTATAAGAACCTATATATCATCGTAATATCATTATATGCTATCAAAAAGCCGTTATCAAGAATAATCCCGACAACGGCTCTAAACTGTAACATTTATATGCTATATTTTACACATTATGTTTGTTATTTACATTCTCTATTGCTATATCCACTACACACAAGCTTCTGCATTATCTAAATTCAGATAATACCTTTTCTGCCGGTACTTGTCTTTATCAGCCCGTAGCTCTCTCAATATCTGTGACACCATCTATTTTTCTTAGCTTGTCGATAAGTCTGTTAAGCTCTTCCTTACCTGATACAACAAATCCTAAGTTAATAGTTGCAATATTCTTCTTGTTTACACGGCTGTTCATGAATCTTACGTCTATGTTAGCTTCTGTAAACAATCTTGATATATCAACAATAAGACCTTTTCTGTTACCTGCAAATATGTTAATCTCGGCACTGTATTTTTCATCTTTGTTCTCTGTCTGTTCCCACTCTGCTTCTATGAGTCTTGCACGCTCACTTGCCGGGAAGTTTAGTATGTTGATACAGTCTGTTCTGTGGATTGAGATACCTCTTCCTCTTGTAACAAAGCCTACTATTTCATCACCTGGAACAGGATTACAGCATCTTGAGAATCTGACAGCAACATCGTGGATTCCTTTAACAACGATTCCACCCTTGCCCTTTTTATTGTCCTTCTCCTTTTCTTTGCTTTCACTTGCTGCTATCTGTTCAAGTGCCTGCTTGTCTGTAATCTCAGACTTCTTTGTCTTTAAGTATTCTTCATTAAGCTTATTGACTATCTGCCCTTCTTTTAAAGCTCCATGTCCAACGGCAGCCATAATAGAATCCCAGTCCTTATAGCCATATTTTCTTAAGGCCTTTTCTACGAATTCAGGTTTATTTATCTCTGAAAGAACTATACCCTTTCCTTTACAATAGTTAGATATAAGCTCCTTACCTTTTATTATATTGTCTTCCTTAAGCTCCTGCTTAAACCACTGGTTAATCTTGTTACGTGCCTGTGTGGACTTAACCATAGATAACCAGTCACGGCTTGGTCCCTTTGAGTTCTGTGAAGTTATAATCTCGATTCTGTCACCATTTTTTATCTCATAATCAATATTAACAAGCTTTCCGTTAACTCTTGCACCTACCATCTTATTGCCTACAGCACTATGAATACTGTAAGCAAAGTCTATAGGGTTAGAACCTGCCGGAAGTGTCTTTACATCTCCTGTAGGTGTGAAACAGTATACCGAATCAGAAAACAGATTAAGGTCATTCTTAATAGATGATAAGAATTCTTTATTGTCTGACATATCTCTCTGCCATTCAAGTATCTGTCTTAACCAGCTAAGCTTGGCTTCTTCACTCTTGTTTGTCTCACCTGTTTTGCCTTCTTTATACTTCCAGTGAGCTGCAATACCATATTCTGCTATTCTATGCATTTCATATGTTCTTATCTGTACTTCAAAAGGCTGACCATTGGATGCTATAAGCGTTGTATGAAGTGACTGATACATGTTAGGCTTAGGCATAGCTATATAATCCTTGAATCTTCCTGGAATAGGCTTGTACATCTCATGTATTACACCTAAAGCTGCATAACAGTCTTTAACTGTATCAACCTTAATACGCACTGCAAATATGTCATATATCTGATCAAGTGTCTTATTCTGGTTAACCATCTTTCGATAGATTGAGAAGAAATGCTTAACTCTTCCATCTATCTCTGCTTCTATGCCGGCATTGCTTATATGCATACCGACTTCCTTGATTATACTCTTTATAAATGCTTCTCTGCCCGGTCTGTTGATATCCACCTGCTTTACAAGGTCATTGTAAGTATCAGGCATAAGATATTTCATGGAAAGATCATCTAATTCTACCTTAATCTTAGATATACCAAGCCTATGTGCTATAGGAGCATATATATCCATAGTCTCTCTGGACTTTTCCACCTGCTTTGCTGGTGACTGGTACTGCATTGTACGCATATTGTGAAGTCTGTCGGCAAGCTTTATAAGGATAACTCTTATATCCTTAGCCATAGCAAGAAACATTTTTCTTAAGTTTTCTGCCTGCACTTCTATCTTGTCATGCTGATAGTTAAGCTGTGTAAGCTTTGTAACACCATCTACCAAAAGTGCAACCTCATCGCCGAATTCTTTTGCCACATCTTCACTTGTCATAACAGTATCTTCAACAACATCATGTAAAAGACCAGCTATAATAGACTCTTTATCAAGCTCAAGCTCTGCTAATATAATAGCAACACAAAGTGGATGTATAATATATGGCTCACCTGACTTTCTAAACTGGCCTTCATGAGCCTTTTTTGCAACCTTATATGCACGTTCTATATCTGAAAGGTCAGATGATGGATGGTACATTTTAACTTTTTCTATAAGGTCATTATAAAGCTCCTCCGGGCTTGTAAAATCCGCCGGCGTATCCACTGATTTTTCTACTTTGCTTGTCTTAATATTCTTGTTTCCTGCTAATTCTATATTGCTCTCTGGCATATAATCTCTCCCCTCGTGTATCTATAATCCGGGTGCACAGCCTGTATATGACTGTTTTATTATATTATAATTTACTCTTTATCTGCTCCTATACTCACGAACCCGCGCTATCGCGCTCTTTCGTCCTGCTTCGCATGACTGTTCGTTCGTTAATGGCGCAAGAAAAGTAAATGTCTGCTTCGCAGCCGCTTCCTTTTCTTTTGCGCTCATTATATTATAATTTACTCTTCATCTGCTCCTATACTCACGAACCCGCGCTATCGCGCTCTTTCGTCCTGCTTCGCATGACTGTTCGTTCGATAATGGTTATAATTATACCTCAGCGTATAACTTTTCCATAAATTCTCTTGTTGCCACTGCATTTTCCGGAACAGTATTCTCAAGTGTACAATGAACATATGGCTTATGTTCCTTGATCTTCTTAAGCAATAGTGGATAATTAAGTCCACCTGTTCCTGCTGCTATTGACTTAAGCTCATCATTCTCAACTACATAATCCTTACAGTGGACTACTGCGATATCTTTTAATAACAGGTCAAATGCCTTTTCTATAATCTCATCCTGTTTATCAATGTTTCCTGTATAAAGAAGGTTAACAGGGTCAAATATAATCTGAAGGTTTGGAGAATCTATAGCATCAAGCACCTTTCTTGCCCTCTCAACTGTGTTGACTATATGCTTCCATACAGGCTCTATAGCTACTATAACACCAAACTGTTCTGCATATTTAACTATAGGTCTTAGGTTATCTATAAAACACTGAAGTGCCTCATCTGAATGATTCGCTGGTTCATACTTGTACTCTTCATTGACAGCACCTGTCTCTGTTCCAACAACTCCACATCCAAGTATACTTGCAAATCTTATATGTGCTTTATACTTCTCGACTATCTCCTTATGCTTTTCAGGATTAGGATTGCAAAGATTAAGATAGCATCCAAGAACTGCCACATCAACCTTATTTTCTGCACATAACTCCTTAATATACATAGCAAGTCCAGGTGTCATAGTCTCAACTCCCGGCTTAAACTCCTTTATAGACTTTGAAAGTGCTATATGCATACAATGAAATCCCTGCTTATGTATGTTAGGGATAAGCTCATCAAGTGGTGCATATGCAACATCATGTGCTCTGATACCTATTCTCATAATAATCCTCCATTCTTGCGTGCGAAAAATCTTATTTTCACACTAATCCTCTTTTCTACGCTCATTTATCACTAAACTTCTTTTCTGTGCGTGTTTAATCTTGAATATTTTATATGTCTTACTATATTCATACATCATGCTATTTAAAATCTACAGATTTATTTCAGTTTAACATATCAATGCCCAAATGTCACTTATAAGTTCAATTTAAGCTTGAATTTAAGCTTGAAATATAAGCTCTATTTAAACTTTGACCTGATACAAAAGCCCCTGTAATGATAATAATTACTCAATAATAAATAAATACTACCATTACAGAGGCTCTCTTATTTTATATCATCTATTGATATACTAGATTGTACGATTAATTATAACATGAGCAATTAGAAACTCATATCATTCTTACTTATAGCATTATAAAATGTAGTCAGTGGTATAAAGCTCTGTGCAAAGCTTTTTCCTGAATCACCCTTACATATAACTGCATCGTCTGTTATTGTCTTTATACCTACTGCTCCACCAGATGCTTCATTTATGGTTTTTCTGAATGTTTTAAGTCCGTACTTCAAATATGAGGCATCTCCTGTAAGCTCATAAGCTATCGCAAGTGACTCAAGCAGAAGTGTGTTGTTACCATTTCTTGCAAGACTAGGAAGTTCCTTATAGTAGAACAGTCCGTTATCCATATAGCAGTTCTCTACAAGATCATCCACCGCATGTATTAACATCTGTTTTACATCCTCTCTTGGGAATACTCTGTAGTATCTCATAACACTTCCGACTGCAACTGATATCATGAAGCCTACTCTTATTGCTGTATTATCTGTGTATGGTGATAACCAGTCTCCATATTCTTCTTCCCATTTCTTGAAGCTGTCTATGATCCAGTCGCATTTAGCAAGCCATTTCTTATCATTAGTTTCTACATAAAGTGCTATAAGTGTACGAAGTGCCCAGCCTGTTTCCCTTGCATTGGCTTCACCTGGCACCTGATACATCGGAGTTTCAAGAAGTCTTAAGACATTTTCACCGATTCCAACAGCTGTCTCATATCCTCTCTCATCTCCTGTAAAATGATAATAATCAAGAAGACCTTCAACCCATTCATGTGAGCATACCATAACACCATTCTTACAATGCCCTGCTGTATGCTCCCATTGTCCACCGATTCTTAAAGGATTGCTGCTATAGTGGCATACATCAACATCCATCCAGTGTTTTGCTGCTACTATCAGATAATCAAGGAATCTTCTTACTCCTGTTCTTGCATACATAAGTGCGCAGGCATGCGGATAGTCATATTCATTGTTGCTCCAGACCGGTTTTCCGCCACCTCTTCCCTGGACTGTGTAGCCCATATCTACTGTATCACCCCAATTAAGCATACCATAGCATCTTGAATGTCCATCTGCTTTTGCCATAAGTGCTATTTCCACATCTTCATCATATTTATCAGGAAATACATCAAGCATTGCACCAGACTCTTTAAATATCTGAGGTGCTATATATGGTCTGTCTGGCATCTGATATATAAGACTTCTGTTATCCAGCTCCCATATATGAGTTTCCGGACTATGCCAGTGTATAAGGAAGTTCTGTTCTTTTGCCATACCTGACTGCATAGTAATCTGACCTACACCTTCTGGCACAAGCATGACCGCTACACCCTCTGCGCATGACTTGATTGCCTTAGGATAATTCTGCTGTGCCTGATGCACTGTTACGCAGAAGCCATCATCAGAATCTGTATAGTCAGCCATAAATGTTCCATATAACACTTCTGCATAATGTTCATTAGCCTCTTTTATAAGATAGCTGTCATCTATCGTCTCATTTACTTCTTCACCATTCTTACCTATGATAAAGCTTGTCTTATAGTTTGAAGTGGCAACTATAGTCCTGATATCCGAAACAGGAGCCCTGTGTTCTATCATATCAAGCTCTCCTATTCCTCTTGTCATAAATATAGGTCCATTGTTCTTAGAATTGTCTGTAAGAATATCTCCACATCCAGTTGAATCGTTGCCAGCTGCCATATCTATATGTACAAGCTTATCTGTTATCCTGCTGTCCTTTGATTTCTTAATATAAAATACAAGTGATTTTATATTAAGTTCCTCGTCTGATGTATTGATTATTCTATATGATATGTTTACCCATGGTTTTCCTGCATAGGCTGTGATTCGTATCTCAGACTCTATTTTCTTATATTTTATATCTTCTTTATCTATAGAAGCTGTATTTCCGCCTTTATCAGTTTTATTTTCATCTTTATCAGCCTCAACAACATTATAAGCCTTAGCTGAAAGTGTTACCTCTACAGGACCTGGCTTTACTACACGCCACTCTCCTATAGACATCTTATAATCATTTCCTTCTCTATCCTTTAGAACCGGTCCTTCAAAGTTCTCTTCGGTATATATCTTTCTTCCATCAACTAACCTTGTAAATATACTTTCAGAGTTATCAGATACATCAAACTCTAATTCACCACTGTTTACTGTATAACCTGCTTCTGTCTTCTTTACACATACTTCAGCTTTGTGTACATTTTCAGCCTTTTCTATCGGATTATCATAAGACAGCTTAGAAGCTTCTACAGCTTTATCATACTCTTCACTACTTACAGAAAGAATCACTTTTGTGCGCTTGTTAGCTGGGAGATCTGCCATAAAGCTTATAAACAGAAACTTAACACTTCCATCATCATAGCTTGATGTCACTTCAGGCTGTATAATGCATTCCTTTCCATTCTGTAATACTGCTATCTCTGATATGCTTTTAAGTTCACCTTTCTTAAATGGAACTGCTACGCTGACGCATTCCTGAATCCTTGGATACCTATATAACTTATCCAGATAAATATCTAACATGCTTTATTCCTCCTTGTTATTCCACTGTGCAAACCATTTTTAACACAACAAAACTGTATTAATATGGGTTTTTACCGGTTTTTTTTCGTATTTAACTTATATCTTATTATACTCACATTAATATCTGCTAACTACTGTTAAGATTGTCCTTTTTATGATATTATACATATTAATTGACCTTTACCTGCTTTAAGTTAGCAATCAGTACTAAGCATGAAGGTAAATTTATTCACAGAAAGGACTGTACACTTTGAATTATGCTGAAATAAAATATAATGATATTGCCAATGGTCCCGGCGTAAGAACAAGTATATTTGTAAGCGGCTGCACTCATCACTGTAAGGGTTGCTTTAACGAGGTTGCATGGGATTTTAATTATGGCATGCCATTTACTGATGAAACTATTGATGAAATAATAGAATCAATGAAGCCTTCTTATATAGCAGGATTAACTCTTCTTGGTGGTGAGCCCTTCGAACCAGCTAACCAGAAAGGACTTCTTCCTTTATTAGAAAGAGTAAAACAGATATATCCTGATAAGAATATATGGTGTTTTACAGGCTATCTGTTTGATAAAGATATTATGGAGCGTATGTATAACACATACCCAGAGACTGCAAGAATGCTGTCTTTCATCGACATATGTGTTGATGGGAAGTTTGTTGAACAACTAAAGGATATGATGTTAAAATTCAAAGGATCATCTAACCAGAGAACTATTGATGTACAGACCTCGCTTAAGGAGGGGCATGTAGTCATAGCTGATGGTTACTAAAGCTATTTATGCTAATCACAATATATAGAAATGAGGATTTATTTTTATGAAACAAAATGTAAATATTAAAAAACTTACACCTGATGCTATTATACCAACTTACGGAACTGAATACTCAGCTGGTGCAGACCTTTATTCAGGTATGACAGAAGCAGTCACTATAAAACCTGGCACAACTGAATTCATCAAAACAGGTATTGCCATGGAGATACCCGCTGGTCTTGTTGGTCTTATTTATGCAAGAAGCGGTATGGCATGCAAAAAGGGGGTTGCTCCTGCCAACAAAGTAGGTGTTATTGATTCTGACTACAGGGGAGAGATAATAGTTGCCCTACACAACCACTCTGATGCTGCTGTTACTATAGAACCAGGTGACAGAGTTGCACAGATTGTACTTGCTCCTTATATAACAGCTGCTTTTAATGAAGTGCAGGAATTAAGTGATACAGTTCGTGGAGATGGCGGATTCGGTTCTACAGGAACTAAGTAGGAATATTGTTGTTTAGCACACATTCTTAGCGTACGGACGACAGCATATATGAGGAAAGCAGGTGTTCATACATCAACGATGCCAGAAGCTTCAATTGGATATTTCTAAGACTTTTCATATA
>OGHO01000752.1_pt1 | contig 37377 bp, 47 predicted proteins | sample 1571421 | NCBI WGS metagenome assembly OGHO01 (sample SAMEA2581937, study PRJEB24529) | metagenome | biome: Human gut stool | place: China | collected 2011
CAGTATGTCGAAAAGGACAAGTACGATGATGTATCAAATCAGCTTGCAAGTGCAACCGCAAATCTTGAGGGTTATGGCCCCGACTGGCAGGATAAGGATAAGCAGGCACAGACCGGACTATTCTCAAAACACAAAATTCTCGGCGGTCTCCTTGATTTAAATTGTCAGGCGACTCCCGTAGTAATCTCAGCAGGTCAGTATGATAAAGTAGCGCCTAAACATTCCTTTTTCGTGAGTATCTTATATTATTTACTTCAAATTCAGCTTCTGAACGATAATGTTATTTCAATTCTTTGATTCCTACACTTTTCAAATACCGGTAAATTCCGTCATAATATTCCGGTTTTGCGGTCATATCAGTTTCATCACCTGTCGGTACAAAAATAACAAATCCCTGTCTTGCCCTCGTCAGGAGGACTCTATAAGCGTTTTTTAAATAAAGGATATTATCTGCAGATTTTATATTTTGCCATTTTGTGCCAACAAATTTCAGATGTTTGAAATCACCGTTTTCAAATCTTAAATCTGCATCCCAACAAACAATTGTCCAATCAAGTTCAAGACCTTGAATGTCAAATTCCGTTGCGGTTTCCTCTAAATGAAAGGATGAACGAACATCGTTTTTACCGTTTAAAAACCAATTCGTGGCTTCAATTTTATTTTGAACCCATATTCCGTATTTTCTGAGTCTTTTTGCACCGGAGCTTGCAGTAAGCCCATATCTTTGCGATCCTTTTGCCTGACTTCTAACCCATAGTTTTGCTTTGTGTAGATTTCGAGTCACAAAGACAGGATAATCATTGTTAAACTGCTCATACAATCTTTTAGCAGTATCAATATCAACATCAAGAAGAGCCTTTACAAAATTTGAAACATTTTCACTTCTGAATGAACGTAACGAAACGGCTAAGTGCAAATCTTCAATTATGTTTACATTCATATTTTTCGTCATTTCGGCAAAATTATGCCCTTTGGAATATTCGTCATCAGTGATTTTATCTGAAACATAAATGTCCCAGTTTGGATAATTATTTCTCAAAGAATCAAACCACCCATAAATACCGGCCGATTCGCCCTTATTGATTTCTTGACCACCACCGATTAAACATATTATTGTTGCCCAGTCATTGTGACGGTTTAATATACTAATCAGGAATTCAGGTTCTGACATATTAAAATCTTCAATGTGTTTCTTCTTTTTCATAAAATCAGTCAAATTTTGTTCGTCCCAAGCTCGTTGAGCTTCATCGAAAATTGCAACTTTTTCAACAGGAGGAGTATCAACAGATATTGCGTCATCCCTAAAATGATGAATAATTTGTATGAATTCTTTTACTTTTCTGGAGGCTTCTTTTCTTGAAATATGATTTCTCTTTGCATCATCACGAGCAAGTGCTTCTTGTAAAACATCAACAAGCGGTCCATTGCCCGAGAGAAATACAGCATGCTCATCTTCAGCTATTTTCTGCCTTTCTACAGCTATATTAAGACCTGCAAGAGTTTTTCCTGCACCCGGAACACCTGTAATAAAACAAATTGATTTTCTGTTATGAGCTTTGCTATAATCTATAATTTTATTAATCGCTTTAGTAGTTTGATTAAGATTTTTCGCACTTGCATCATTTCTCGAAATATCTTCAACATTGTGACCGAGATACAAGGCCTGTGCAGCCTCTATAATCGTCGGTGTTGGCATATAAAGTGAGTTAATCCAATCATCAGGTATTATTTCATCCTGAATAAATTTTAAAGAAACTTCTGTTATGTATTTGGCAATTTCGTATTCGTTGCAACAAATCGTTTCTAAAACATTATCTTTTGAAATCCGAATTTCTTGTTTTACGCTGTGAGCCTTAGTGGAAATTAAAATTGGAACTAAAAGTCTGTTATGGCTTTCTTTGTGAAAGCAACTTAAATCAAAAGCATAGTCAGTTACTTGTTCAATAGCATATGAAGGGTATTTCTTTTCACCAACTTTAAATTCTAACAGAAAAATTATTCCTTTATAAATAACAATATTATCAACTCGATTACCTATTCGTGGAATGGTATATTCAAATATAATATGTCCATCTAAAAACTGAGATAACTCTCGCTTCAAAATTTCAATTTCTCTATTCCAAGTATTCTTTTGTAAGTCCTCAGCAGAAAACTGGTCATTCGTTGTTATTTCGCCAAATATACTGTAATTATCTTGATTTAGGAAACTTTGAATGTCATTTGAATAATATGAACGTTTTACCATTATGTATTCCTCATTTAAAATTAGTTATATGATTATAATAACATATATATGTATTATTGTCTATTGTATGGTTGAAAATGTCAATGTAATAAATGATAGATTAAAAAGTTTGGCACCATGCCCGCGGTGATATTTTAAGATTTATAGTCAGGCGTATGTTCATAAACATATTAATTCTACAACAAAACAAGCGACAGCATAATTTTTGTCGCTTGTAATTATCATATATTCTATTTTTCGGGTTACCCCAACTATTGAAATTGAGCCGAAATTTTTTTGTAGGCTCTATCCCTTACCCCAACTTTTATTATAGAGCCAAAACAGTCCACAGGACTGTTTTCTTAACGCTCACCTTCTCGCCCGATTTAGCAGTAAATTTAGATAAAAAAACAGAGTAGTCAAAAAACTACTCTGTTGTGGCTCCCCCAACTGGGCTCGAACCAGTGACATCATGATTAACAGTCATGCGGTTTGTTTTGAAAAAGTCAGTGTTTATCGGTACTTTCGGACTTTTCGAACTGTGTCTGTAGTAAATCTGTAGTAATTGAAGCGATTAAAAAATATTTACTTTTTCTAAAAATATTTTAAAAAAAACGCTTGACATATCACGCAATGCGTGATATGATGTAATCAAGATAAAGGAAGGAGAAATCAAAATGACAAGAAAAATAAGAAACAACAACGGTGAGTTCATCGGAGAATATGAGGTCCTCGTGGAAGAACCTAGACAGATTTTCGTTTACGGTAAAATCGTTAATGACTTCTCAAAACTCGACTGCCGCACAGAAAACGAGTTGAACAATGTCATTGATGACTTTGAAGAAGGATTCAATGTCATTGAAGACGGCTACGAAGTCTTGCACACTTCAAAATTCACAGTTAAAAGAAAAATTGCAAATATTATTTATTATTAATTCACAAAAGGAGCTGAAATCATCTCTTGAATACTATCTATATTGAAGAATCTGCCTACTCTTATCTCCGAGAGTGGGCAGACAAAGACAGATTGAAATGTTCCTTAGCTGAACCATTTTTCCACAAGTGTGAAATCCGAAAAAAAGACAATCCTGAATACGTGCTATATGTCGAATCGAAAGAACTTCAAAGAAGATTTTCTCTCAAAATCAACAAAAAACTGTTTGCTAAAGGCGAGTTCTTTCCTACTCCTGAAGGTACGAACGATTTTCAACTGCACTATAAGCTAGCCAAGGAAACTGAAACAGGACAAGAACAGCTTGATGTAATGATGACCTTGATAATATCGTATATTCACACGAACGCTTTCTTATGGTATGGAAATTTTCTTGACCGTGACAAGCGAGAATTTTCCGCTGTAGGAAAGAATCAAAAAGGCAACAAAACAATCGTGTTCAGACCTTTTCAGAACCAACTATACGCTGCATCAGTCGGCCGTCACAGAAGCCCCGAAGGTGTGTTCCAAGTTCGCGGACACTTCCGCAGATATCAGACCGGCAAGGTCATTTGGATTGACGGCTACTTAAAAGGGGTTGATAAGATTGACGATTAAAGAGGCACGAAAGAAAGCAGGATTAACACAAGCTAAAATGTCTGATTTGCTCGAAATCCCAAAGAGAACTATCGGTGATTGGGAAACCGGCACGAGGAAACCACCCGCATATGTTGAAAAGCTCATAATCCGCGAGCTTGAAAGGATTGCAACAGAAAATAATAAATAATAATAAATTCCCCTCACTCGCTTTTTACGGCGGATGAGGGGAGCAAATCAAAGAAACACAGCAAGTGACAGTAAAACAATCACAATTATTAAAATTAAAATCAATCTACAAGTAAAATTTCTTTTAAAATTGTTGACAAACCTTACACTAATGGATATACTAAGTATAGAGGATATCCTCTGTGAAATTAATTTTCTAAATCGATTGGGCTAAATAGTCCGTGAGTTTAATACTCTAAACTAAGGAGCAAAGCATTATCGTTTTGCTCCTCTTTTATTTTTCTTTACAATTAAAGATTTTATTGCTCCATAATGTACAATAAAATTAGATAAAAAATTAGGTTTATTTTTACCATCGAATCTATAACCAAAAGATACCGCACCATCAGTTATGTTACCTAACAAACCAATTTTATATAAGGAAGTAATGACCTTCTTTAGATCAGGTATTTTATCATACTGTCCTTTGTTTATTTGGTAGTAATTGTTAATTTCATTATACATAAACTGTGATTTATTAAAATCAGATATCAAATCAAATATCTGTTCAATAATAGCAGGTTCATAGTATATTTTTAATTCGTTTTTAAATTCTCCTATAAAATACTGTGAATAATGAGCCATTGCGTCACGGTAAAATGAGGACCGAAACGCTAAAGCATCAGGGTTTTGTTCCTTGATAATATTCAAAAAAGCTATTATATCCCTAGGTCTACCTAAACTTCTGCTTATAAGATAATCCATATGGTATAAATTTTCAATTTTATTTGAGAAGAATTTCATATAAATATCCTTATCTGAAATACTTTCATCGATTTTTGCAGAAACTCTAATTTTATTTAAAATCATTTTTGAAATATCATAATCCCACTGATTATGCCGTGTTTTTTCACACCAATCTATGTGTATTGAAGAATCAGTAATTAACTTATTTATATTAGAAGAATATACATTTAGCGTATCTAATAAATCGTCTCTTATAACTACAATAAGTTTTGATTTATATTTTCTTAGTTTTTCGTTAAGGCTATTTATAGAATTTAGATAATTGATTAAAAATTGTTTAAAATTTTCGCTGGACAAGTCATCTTTTTTCTGTTCGTCTAAGTCATCACTAATCAAAATAATTGATGTATATTTTAAACATTTGTAAATTATTTTTTCTAATTCAGATACCACCTCATAGGCATTTTTCTTCTTATATTCTTTTTCATTTTCCTTTTTATTTTCAAAAATGCGTTTTCCTATAAAACCCTTGGAAGACGATTCCACATCAAAACGTTCTGTTTCAGAATGTTTTGATTTTATTGCGTTAAAAGAATAATTTCCATCTGGGTATCTTTCCTTATAGAACTTAATAAGTTTTCTCCTTGCTAACATAAAAAGAATTGCTTTTAATGGATTTTTACAAAATAAATCTTTAGCAGATATTTCAAATATCAGTCTTGCTATTTCAATAAGTATTATATATGTGTAAAAAGATTCAGGCTCATTTCCGGAAGTTGTTTTACCTACCTCAACTAATGAATTTAAGTTAATCTGATTGCATTTTATTGTTTTTGCAAATTTTCCTTCTTTTTTTGCTTGATTTTCTAAATATTTTACCAAGTAGGTTTTCCCTGAACCTTTTTTCCCTTTTACTATAAATTTATCATCATTATTTTTCAAAAGAGAATAATCACAGTGCCTATCATAAAAATAATTTTGAAAATTTTCGTTTGCAGATTCCTTTTCTCCATCAACATTACCTAAATCTATATCTCCTAGTTTAATATCTTTCAAATCATCAATTCCGCCCATAATTATTCCTCATTTTACAAATTTTTTATTATTTACAATTATATAATATATGTGATAATAAATCAAGTGAAAACTCCCCTCACCTATCTTTAATGACAGTGTGAGGGGAATATTTTTGCAATTATGTGTTTGTCAAGACATTAAAAATGTCCTTTAGGTTTTAATCAGCTGAGTGCTTTTTTAGCGTTGGCGATTTTGCTGTCTTTTGCTCGAATACCGTCATTGATAAGATGATAGATAGCATTGATTGTCTTCTCGCCGACAATGCCGTCAACTGTGACCTTACCTGCTCTCTGTGCCTCTTTAACAGCCTTTAAAGTGCCGTCACCGAAACCGTTTGAATTATCGACTTTTGTTTTGATTATTTTCATGTTGTAAAGAGTAATCAACTGCTTTTTGAATGCAAGTGTTGCTGTGTTATGTGCACCAAATTTAATCATTTCTTCTTCCTCCGTATCTGTTGTTTTTCCACTGAGCTGTGCAGTTACTTCGTCTGCAAGATTGCCGAGCCTGTTATAGAGCCAATCACCTGGGCAAGATTTATTTGCAAACCACCTATGTACAGTCAAGACCATTTCACCTGATTTTGGCGAATAGTTTAAAGTCTTGTCCTCGTTACCGAACCAAAGCAGTTTAGTCTTGCCGTTACGCTTGCAGATGTCAACGCAGAGTGCAACGAGTTTGTTATACACCTTGCTGTTCATGGTGTACGGAGCTACCGTGTCGCTTGCACATTCGATTGTGACTGCCCTCTGGTCATTTGCGTTTGATGAACTGCACCAAGAACGATTACCCTCATCTACACAAAGCAACACTCTTCCGTCATAGCCGATTCCGTAGTTACAGCTTGCCTCATTTTTCGTGTTCATAAAGATATTACCGAGGGTTTCGACTGAGCACTGCCCTACAACACAGTGTGGAGTAATGCGGTCAATACTGTGTGTGCGTTTACCGCTGTGGTTTGGCGATAATTTAGTGTAATTTACAAGTTTGGAGTTACTCATAATTATTCCTCACTTTCTGATACTTCGGGCAGACCCGCAATGCTTGTCAGCACAGACAATACACCTGCCAAAAGGCTTGCAGAGCCTACCGCAACCCAGTTTACATCTGTCATCACGGCAGATACACCGATTGTTGCAATAGCTGTCTGTGCTACCGTTTTAATAGCTCTGACGGCTGTTGCTTTTGCCCATTCTTTGGTAAAAATCTTTTTCATTTTCATTCTTTCCTTTCGTTGTTTTTTTCAAGGTCTTCAATCCGATGATTGGCAACCTTAATTTCTTCGTCCACAACCGCATTGTGCTGTTCAATCGCATATGTGCGCTCAATGAGATTGTTATGTTTTTCAACTTTCTTTTCGAGCTGTTCGATTCGATAGTTTGATATTCGGTTGCTTACACAAATGCCACCAAGTGTGCCAACTAAAGTACCAAACAGCGATATAACCGATACAATTACTTCGGGTGTCATTTTACTTCAATCTCACTTTCTGTCGGCTCATCAACGGTTGGATTATCACCCCATACAGCCATGACAGCGTTATAGTATTCATCAGACAGCACCGTTTTGAGCTGTTCTCTGCCCGATTTGCTGTTCATGTATGCGTTGCGGATGTTTCCGCCGACCTGCATTTCTTCACCGTTAAAGGTCAAAAACTGCTGTCTGAGTACCGACACGCTGTCCTTTGTGAGCATATCAAGTGTGATTTTTTCTTTAAGTTCCATAATTTTTACCTCCGTTATTTAATTTTGTACAAGCAAATCACATTAATTTGCTCGCCGTCTGCGAATGTATATGCGGTCTTATCCTGAGTTGAAAACTGTAGCCAAGTGTTATTTTTCGGAATGGCAAATTTAAAGAGCTTGCCAAGGTTTGAAATACCGACACAAAAAACATTGTCCTCGGAAATACATTTGTACGGCAAATCAATCAGCGGACACATGCTATTGCCGCCAAGAGATACTGCGTTCATTTTGACCGTTGCACTGACGATTACGATGTCACCAATCGTCTTATATGTACAGTTTGCACTTTTGATTTTATCGGTGACGGTTGAATACGGTGTGAGTGTTGATGTACCACTTTCAATATTTGACGAATCGTATTTAGTCGCCAAGGCGGTTTTATCTGCTTTAACAAGCAGAGCGTTGTAAACCGTACCGCTTGTCAGATAACACGGGCTGTTATTCTTTGGTTCGCTGTCGAACGGCATTGAATCGAGCTTTCGGGCAATACTCTTGTCTGTTTTATCAAGCCTTGCTCCAAGCGAATTTTGACCGCCTCTTGCTGTGGCAATCTCTCGGCTGATTTCGACAAAACTGCCAGCACTTTCGTTGTTTATCTTGCTGTTTTCGGCGAGGCTCGGAGTTACCATGACTTTTAAGGTCAGCGGAGTGTTTAATACCTGCGTTTCACCGTTTGCAATCTTAATTTCGATTGCCAGGAAACCCGACATAGACTTGAAATCTTCGAGCGGAACAGTAATAACATCTGCCGTGCTGTTCAGTATGCAAGCGACTGAATCTGAGATTAAATATCCATCAGTTGCAAAGGTTGCAGTTACTGTGCAATCTGCAAAGGTCAATTTTTCACCGCTTGCCGTTAAAGTAACATCAAGATAGCGTGTTGCTTTATCGTTGACATTGACAACACCAACAACATTCGGTGCGTTGCGGTCATTTACATCAATTGTAATTGATTTATGTTTCATACTAATTGCCATTATCTTTTAAACCTCCTTTGAATTTTGAGCAAATCAGACATTGACATACTTAAGTCGCCGATTGTAATTTCTTTGTATTTCTGAGATACACTATCGTAGACCGTTTTTGAAATTCTTCGGCTAAGATTAGTGCCGTCCGGCATTACAACCGTCACTTCGTCATAAAGTTTGATTGCGTGCATTTTTGTAAGCTCATTTTCGAGAGTTACTTTTATGCTCAGTGTTTCCGATGTTTGTTCCGTCGAATAGTTATAATTAGCGACCGCATATCGCAAGGCATCTCTGACTTCTTCGTAGTTTTCGCCGGTGCTTGGGTTTAAAGTGTATTTCTTGATTTTATTGGTGCAATCAAATAAATATGTGTTTTTAATACTCCGTTTTAAACCTGTTTCATATGGTTCAGGGCTTGACACGACGACTTCTTTATTATTAGTAGTGTTGCATCGTGCGTAAGGCATAACATGTGTATAGTAGTTGCCGATTTCAGCAGTCTGCTTATAATCTGACACATTAGCGCCGAAAGCTATGCGATAGCCGCTTTTCGCACCTGCTGTGGTGATTTTTTCAAAATGAATATCAAAATTGTTAAAATACAGAACACCGTCAAACTGATTTATCAACCCTTCGTCATCGTCTTTGAAGATATCCTCAAACTTTACCGCCTGTGAATAGCCCAAGTAAATTCTTTTCTTTGCTGTGATTGATGAACTGAAGCTAAACCACTTATATGGGGCTTCCGTAAACCACATATGCAGAGGTTCTCCTACTATGCTGTAGTCTCGCATAAAGTGGTCAATGAGTTCTTTCGGCGTGCCATACATCGATCCGTCCATTGCACGAGGAATTGTTCCGTTCTGAAAGAACATTCTTGACACATGTTCGCCCAACACGGTTAAATCACCGTTTTTATCGACTTCTATTTTTGTGACATAAAAATACTGTGGCTCGGATACATTATTTACTTTCGCTTTGACATATGAAGTTATTTTAATTTTCGGCGCGAGCTTATCCGTGCTTTTTATTTTCATGCTAAAGCTGTATGTGCCATTTTGCTCCATTGTCGTCAAAAACTCGGTGCATTCAGTCAAAAAACCGAAACCATTAGATTCAAACAATGGTGTTGGATTTTTGTAATAGTCAGCGATGTTATACAAAATAGGGTACATTACAATCTCCTCCAATTCGGTTTAATTTCAATGTCAGTAAACGCATTTGCACTTTTTCCTGAGAGTTTTATTTTATTCCAACCGGGCATAAACTTTGGAAACTCTGTGCAGATTATGCAATTGTTTGCCAAACTCATGCCGTTGTTGAAAGAAGCGGACTGCTGTTCGGAATCAAGTTCAATATAATCCTTATCCGATGATGTTTTAACCGTTAAAGTTTGGCTATCATTAACCGTCAGCGTCAACGGATTAACTTTTGCGCCTTTATTGATAATCTTGATGAAAGGCTCTGCGGTGTAATTTTCAGGATTATAGACCTCGATTTCTGCGTTTTGTGTCGAAGTTAATTTCGGTCTGATAATCTCCTGTCCCAAGTCACTGTACCAATACGGTATTCGACTAAAATTTATTGTTGTTGACAAGCAAAGGGGGGCAACCTCTTCTATTGGCTCAATTCCTGTACAAATCGCTTTTGTAAAATAGCCAGGGTTATATGAATCCTTAAAGATTTTATACTCGCCGTCCCAAACGGTAAGCCATTCTGCAAACGCTCTTACAAGCTCAGCATTGCTTTCGTTCGGTACAATGTACGGATAACTGTTGACCTCAATCTGCATTTCAACATTATCGAAAACACCATTGTCGGAAATCACTCCGCCGTTTTTGCCGTAGACAGGGGTAAAATCAAAATTACGCTTTGCAATTTGATATTTAGGAGGTGTAGTTATAAAAAATCCCAATGTCCGCAAATTGGTGCCGTTATATGTAAAACTATGCCTCATCTTTAACCTCCCCATTTTGATACTTCACAGACAAGTGTCTGCATGATCGCATTTGATACACGGCGGTTAAATTCGTCAACATCCATGTCATTATTGATATTTACATCGCCTGCAAATTTAATCTCAATCGTAGGTAAATTTGTAGTAACAGCTTTCAACATTTGACCGTTTACTGTCGCATTTTGGCTTTGCATGCGAATGTCTGCAAATTTATTGTTCACCGCTCCAATTGGATTACATTCAACCGCTGACAAGGCCCTTGAGGTTAAAGACCTTACCGTCTTTTGTGTTTCGGCAATTTCATCGGCGATTCCAAGACGATAACCCTCGCCGAAGTAAGCTCCAAGTTTCCTCGTCTTTTTTGATGGTGAGTGTGAATCCTGTGCATTTGCAAGAGAAATAAGACCTGTCTCTGCGAGTTGTCTGGCCTGCCTATTCGTTTCCGCGTGAAGACTTCCTGTAGGTCCGCCCTCGCTCAAGCCTTTAATATAGCCCTGAGTAAAATCCTTACCTTTTTGATAGCCTTTGTTGTAACTCTCTGAAAGACTGTTTTCGGCTTTGCTGAGAACCTTTTTGCCTGACTTATCAACTTTATCAAGGGCATCTTCATTTTTCATACCATCACTTACGCCCTCAGTGCCGTTTTTGCCTGCAGTTTCGCCGTTGCCTTCAAGTTTATTGAGTTCACCGGTTGCTTTATTGACAAGCTCTTTTGCATTATCAACCATTTTTTGGGTTATGCCCGGCTGATTTTCGTCCATTGCAGTTTTTAGCAACTCATAGTTTGCGGTAAAGTTCGCAAGCTGATTTTCAAGGCTCTCTCTTGAACCTGTTTCAGCATCAATGAAACCGTTTTTGATTTTCTGCTGTTGCGCATTGATTTCGTCAGCTTTGCCCGTTGCGATTGCGGCAACCGTGCCGTACATATCGGTGTACTTAGCAAGTTCGATTTCTGCTCTTTCCTGCAACTCTTCGGCTTCTTCAACTTGGTCTTTTGTAACACCTTCAACACCGTCTTTGTATGCCGTCCGTAGATTCTCGGCATTTGTCTTAAAATCATTGACCTGCTGTTCGAGAGCATCTTTAGTGCCTGTTGTGTATGTAACAATGTTGTTAGATAAATCTGACATTGCGGCTCTAATCTCTTCGGTGTTGCCTTTAGCGTTTGCCGCTGTGAGATTCTCATAATTTTGGATTGTGGTGTTATAATCAACTACTTTTTTCTGATATTCCTTATACTTGCCATCTGCTTTGTCAAACTCTATTTGTTTAGCCTTTAAATTGTTTTTGGCTTCATTTTGCGCCTCGCTGTAAGCTCTTCCGACGGATTTTGATAAATCTTCAAAATGTTTATACATATTTTCGCCGTTTTGAAAATCTTTGAGTATTTCTTGGTAATACTGCTGAGATATTTTGCCGTTTTCAAAACCCCAGCCTGCATATTTCAAAGCCGTTTGACCTGGCGAAAGTCCAGTGACACTCATTTGTGTAACTTTTGCCTTAGCTAAACCTACATCTTTTTGTGCGCTTTTTTTTGCTACATAACCATTTGTAACATCATTTTTTGCGCTTTTTAAGCCTGACACAGCAGTTTGATAGGGCTCTTCAAGTGCCGACAACATTGCAAGCGCTTTTTTTGATTCAAGTGCTTTATCCATAGAGCCTTTAAGGTCTTTGTAGGACTGAATAACATTGCCGTTCCAAGTGATTTCATCGTTTGTAACTCGGCTCAATTCATTGGTAATAAATTTTGCTCTGTCCTCGTAACCTTTCTTGACTTTACCGTTTTGGTCTACAATGCCTTGCAATTCGCCCCACAAATTTTCATAATATTGAAATTCGCTTTCAACCTCAGCCGCTGCATCTTTTTTGCTCTGAACATATTCATCATTGGCATCTTTCAGCTCTTTGATTTCTTCTTTTGCTTTTTCCTGAGCTTCGTTAAGTTCTTCTTGGGATTGTTTTGCACTGTCGTTAGCCTCTGAAAATGCCCAAATTTCGCCTATAGCACCAACAACTAAACCTGCAACTAATCCCCACAAATTTGCTTTTTGAGCAGTGTTAAGCCCCTCTTGTGAGATTTTAGCGGCATCTGTTGCCGCTTTCAAAGACTTGTAAGCTCCCCACAGATTTTTGATTTCTGTAACTATTTTAGTGGCCTTTTTACCCGACCAAATAGCAGTAGTTAAAACACCAATCTGTTTTAGCGTTGGAATAATATCATCTGTATGCTTGCTCGTAAATTTACAAAGTTTTTTTACTTCGGGGAATAATGATTTGCCGATAGGATTAATGACATCGGTTTGCACCGTTCTGCCAAGGCTTGCCCAATCGGCTTCGACATCGTCATATTTGATGTCTTTAATCTTTTTCATGGTATTTTTGGTCTTGTCGGCAGAGCCATTAATCTTCATTAAGGCTTTTACGCCGTCAATTCCCAAATCTTCCCACATCGTACCGAAGAGGTCAACGCCTGCCTGATTCTGCTTGACCTTATCGTCCATCTCAAAAAGAGCCTTTAAGACTTCTGATGTTGCGGATTTTGCGCTTTCTCCGCCTTTTGCAAATCTTGCCTGCAAATCCTCAATACTACCTTTTGTGCCTTTGCCTGCTGATTCGAGATTTGCAAGATTTTCTTCAGCAGTTTTTAGCGCCTTTGAATATTGTTCAATTTTATCGGCATTCTTTTGCTTTGTTAATTCGCTCGTCGAATTGTTAAAGCCTTTTTGCTCCTCTTTTGCATAGTAAAGATTTTTTTCGAGCTTTGCGACTTCATCTTTGGCTTTTTGAATGTCCTCAGCTGAGGCTTTTGCGCCGTAACCAAGAAGAGTAAATCCCTCCTGCGTACTCGAGGTTGTATCTTTAGAACGAATCCCAAACTCTTTCATGGCATCGCCAAGCTTGTCGATACTGAAAGTACCTGCTTTAGAGCCATTTTCAAGCGAATTAAAAAACTCGTTTGCATCATAGCCGAGTTGCTTGTAATGTACGGAGTATTCATTGATTGTATCAAGCAAATCACCGTTTTTATTAAGGCCTTTTTGACTGCCCTGCGCAATGAGATTAAAAGCATCTTCGCCTGTTATGCCAAACTGCTCCATAAGCATGTTGACCGCTCTCAAGGTTTCGACAAAATCGTAATCGTATGTATCTCTCAATGTAAAGAGATTTTCGGTCATATCTTTAAGCTTACTTGGATTGGTCTCGTTCGTTGTCTGCTTAATCAAAGCAAGGACATTTGCAACTTCTTCCTGAGATTCGCCGAAATTTCCTTTGTAAACCTCTTCAAGGACATCTTTGTACTTTGTCATCTCCTCGGCGGTCAAGCCGGTTTGAGCCTGCAAGGAATTTAAAGCTTTTTCTTCACTGTTTGCACTTATGACAGTTCCGGTCAACGCTCCGCCAACCGTTGTTGCCGCTGCGCCTGCTTCTTTTAATGCATCACCAACAGCAGATTTGAGATTGTCAGCAGAGGATTTAACGTCATTCATTTCTTTTTTGACCTTGGATAAATCAGTTTTATTTGACTTATTTTCAAGGTTTTTAAAGCTGTCGCCGACTTTACCAACGCTTGTTTCGGTTTTTGACATCTCACTTCGGGCAGATTCGAGGTTTATTGCATTTGCTTTTTCCTCGGTTTCTGCAAGCTGTTTAGTGAAAGTCTCAAGTTTGCTTTTCGCTTTTTCAACTTCACGCTGATAGGCTCTGTACTGTTCAGTTGAGATTTCGCCGTTTTTGGCCTGTTCTTCGACCTGATCCTGTACATCAAGTAACTTTATAAGTGCAGATTTGCTATTTTCAATTTGTTCTTTTAGCACTTCTTGCTTTTGGGTAAGCAAAACAGTGTTTTCAGGATCAAATTTCAACTGCTTATTAATTGCAGTCAGTTCTCTCTGCAAGCTCGCCGATGAGGACTGTACAGCTTTTAAGGATTTTTGTAAATCTATTGTATCGCCGGCAATTTTGACGGTAATACCTTTAATCGTAGATGCCATATCTGTCCTCCAATTTCCTATATCGGTTCATAAACTCGCTATACTGCTTTTCCGAGATTTCTTTACTTTCAAATCTTTCTGTAACGAAAGGCAATACAGATTTCATTTTCTGATATTTTTCTTCATCTTCGTGAATGTTTTTATTGTTTCGTAATGCAAAATAGGTTTTGATATAATCCAACACAAAACCTATTGTAAATCTTTGTAAATCAGCGACAGTCAGACCACACCTGACGGCATAGGATAAGATTTCCTTCGCCGTCAGGAAAGTTCCGTTTAGGTCGCTGTCGCTGTCGCTTTTGGGCTGTCACTATTAAGACTGTCAATAACAAGATTGACGATTTTACCTATCGCTGAAATAGCGTCCTTGATGCTGATTCCTTTTGTCCAAGCCTTAAAGTTAGGAATCGTATCGTCTGCCGTCTTTGCCGCTGCCCATAAAAGCTTTACAGCAGTGCCGAATTTTACATCATTGAGATTCGGAACAAGAACACGGTCGGTATCACGCAGAAAGCCGTGGCCTTTGAATGTGTCCTCGTAGATGAGCATTGTATATGCCGTAACCTCAACCTCAACATCTTTACCATTAATAACAACTGTATCTTTCATGTTTTAACCTACTTTTAAAATTATACTGTTCCGGGATTTGACTTAACAGTCGGCACTACAACGCTTTCGGGCAGAGTGTCGGCATAAGATGTATAGCGTACAAAGTCATTGTCAGGACGTGGCTTTGCTGTGACCGTAAAGGTCGGGAACTGTGGGTCGAAGTTACCTTCTGATGTCTTGTCGTTCCTGCTGGCTCTTGCAGCTACGCAGTCGAAATATGTATCAATTTCGTAGAGCTTGTCGCCTTTGTATGTTTCCTTTGCTGCAAGGAGGGCAAATCTCGGCATTACTTTGATACCGCCCTTTTCGATGATACCGCCCTCAGTTGCTTCATCATTGCCGAACCAATCTTTTTCGATGTCGTCGACTGCTGAAATAAGCTCAAGACTGATTGTATAACCACCATTCGCACTTGCTACAATGATAGGCAAGCCGTCAGCGTAGATTGTGTTTGAATCGCCGATAGGTTCAGCACCGATACTTCTACCGCCTGCCTTATCAGACTTAAACCACACGGGCTTACCGTATGTGATTTCGCCTGTGCTGCTTTCTGTCAGCGTAGCATAACCAACTTTTCTAATAGTTTTGTTCATTAATAAACACTCCTTATGTTTTTAAATTCTTTTTATACCGCTCAAATCACCGCCGCCCATAGCTTCCGATGATTTAATGAGCTTTTTTATTCCGGCTTCAAATTCATTATGGATTTTTTCTGTAGCCGGAGCAATATGCACCTTCGGTTGTACCGTTCCGCCTTTTTGGCCCCTCTTTTTACGAGTTTTTTCGAGGAGGTGTGTAAGCCGGTACTCAGGCTTAGCTGAATAAACCGTTTTTTCATAGAATCGAAATGTTTCGTTTGTGACCTTTACCCTAAACGATTTGCGATATTTTTTTCTTTTGCCGACAGGTGCATTCTTTTTGATTTCATTTTTGAGTTCTTCGGATTTTTCATCGACCAATAGTCGGACACCCATTTGCACATCAGCCGAATAGGTTGACAGCTCTTTCGATAGGGCGTTTCCGAGGCGGTCGATGCCGACTTTTTGGTAATTACTCATCGAAAGTCACACTCAGATTGTAATAACTTACACAAAGTTTATTGATCGTGTCCCATGCTCGGTTCGGCTTTTTCCAACCGAAGCCGTTTTCGTTGAGCCATTTTTCAAACTTTGTTTCGCTTGCATGGTCATCTTTCGCTGTGTAGAGTTCTATGATGATTTTTGCATTTAACCAAAGCAATTCACCGTTTGCGTAAGTTCCTGTTTCTTCATCCTTGAAATAAACAAGATAGGGTGCAGGAGTTGATTTGTTGTAATCCGCCTCAACACATTTAATGCCACACGATTTAATGAGTTTGACAAATTCGTCGTAATTCTTAAAAAACATCTGCACCACCCTCATACAGTCCCCTCTGTGACAGGCTCACAATCGAGCAAGGGGGATTTTTACTTTTGTCATGCTGTATCTGTTCGATTTTAAACCTTGTGCCGTCAATGATAACCGCCATATCAGTTCTCAAAGTTTCATCTTTGTGAACATGGATAACTTTTGACAATTCAATATCGTTCTGCTTTGCACCATAAAAACGAGTTACACCGATTTTTTCGTTGCCAAAACGATATTTTTTCAGGCTGTCGGCGATGATGTCATCGTTTTCGTCGGTTTCATAGATTTTCGCAACACCGTCATTAAAGGTTAAAAAATCTATGTTATTCTTCAAAATCATAGCTTTTCACCTCATATTCCTGCCTTAATTTCAGAATTTCGCTTTCAAAATTATGGTCGAACATTTCAACAGCGTTCGAGTAAGCATAACGGCAGTAATCAAACAGCAAACTTCTTGCTCTTGTTGGTCGCTCAAAATCCTCATCAGTTAACAGAGGGTTATAATCGCGGAGGTGCTGTTTTCCATTGGCTATAATTAACTCAATTTTTGACTTTGTACCTTCATCTGTTTCAATGTGTTCGCGGTCGAAATCAAGCATATTAACTACATCGTTCATGATTCCCATTTTTCAACACCTCCGTGATAAATTAAACTGTTGTTGCCTGATTGAGAGTTACTTTGATTTCAGCAGGATTGAGCGCCGAAATATCAAGCTTAATAAAATCGTTCGTATGAAGTGAAAAGCCTGTTGCGTAAGTCTTAACAAGATAAACTCTGTTGTCTTCGAGAAACTGATACTGATCAGAGTAATCAAGCTTACCTTCCTTACCTGTTGAGAGGCAGGCTTTATATCTTGAAAGCTGACCGATAACAGCAGTACCTTCTGTAACCATTTCAGACGGATAAACATTTGTCGGGAACGGGAAGAGGTTGTTTTTGTACGAGCCGTCGGTTGCAAGTACAGTTGTAGCAGGGATAATCTTTGTGAGATAGTCCACAGGATTAACGATGAGGTCAACCGATGTAATGTTGTTGGTTTTACCGCCCTTGCCCTTTGCGAGTTTTGCAACAACATCCATATATGACTTAATGTCAAGGCTTGTGAGCTTTGTTGCTGTTTTTTCAGTGTATGCACCTGCCTTTACAGCGCCCTCGGGATCTTTCAGCATACCGATAGGCTTTCCGTTGCCGTCGCCGTTGATAAAACCGTCCTCAAATGCGTATGCAAGTGCATCAGCAAGGATTCTGCGGACATATGCGTCGATGTATGTAGCACCGAGGTCAAGCATGTCCTTCGGAACAGGAACAAAAGCGCTTACCTTTGATGTTGAGAAGTCCTTTTCCTGAATTGTGCCTGCAAGCTCCTGTGTGATTTTGGAATTTAATGCGCCCCAAGCGGCAAGCTGTTTTGTGTCTGTAGCAAAGATTGCCTTAACAGAGCCGTATGTGTTTTCGATGCCAATTGCATCGAGCAGCGGATGATTGTTTGTAATGTCCTCAAGCACTGTATCGAGAATTGTCTGAGGAATTGTAACATCAAGACCAGTGAGAGCCTGCTTAACATCAGCAGATTTTGCCGCTGTTACAAAATTGTTGTAGAACTTCTGCTCTGCGCTTGTAAGCTGTCTGAATCCTCTCTTGGCAAGGATTGTGTTGTCGGCAGTTTCGCCGATTTCCTGAGCAACGGAAATAATGGACTGCTGAATGCTATCAGCATAGGCGTTGAGAGCCTCGGTCATTTTTGCTTCATCTTTGGAATCAATGGCAGTTTTCAAGTTCTGCGCAAACTTTGCTTTTGCGTTCTTAATCGCATCAAGATTCTTCATTTTTTAAATCTCCTTTATAAATAATTTTTGTTTTTGAAGTATTCTTCAATAAAGCCAAAGCTATCCTTTTCTTCGGGATTTTTCAGCTTGGGCTCAGGTGGTGTCTGTGGTTCAGGCGGTTCAGGCTTTGCACCAAGCATTTTTGCAAGCTCTGCCGCTGCCTGTTTTGCTTTCGGATTTTTCTTCTGTTGTGCATCGTCAACAATCTCTTTTGATTCGGTTAAATCAACCGGATCAAGAATTTCGTCACACAAGCCGATATTGAAGGCTTCCTCTGCCGTCAAAAATGTTTCAGCATCAAGAAGCGGCTCGAGGGTTTCTCTCGTGAGCTTATTGCCTGCATGCACAAGATAAGAATTTGTGCTTGCTTCGCTGATTTTGTCGAGCTGGGTTGCAAATTCTCTGTGTTCCTTTGCATTGCCGTAGCAACCGCCAATCGCGTGATGAATCATCATTGTTGTGTTTGACGGCATTACAATCTTGTCAGCCGCCATTGCGACAACGGAGGCGATTGAACAAGCCATACCGTCAATGTATGCAGTGACCGGCACGCTCTGCCGCTTGAGCAAATTGTAAATTGACACGCCCTCATCAACATAACCGCCGATTGAGTTAATATAGAGCTCAATGCCGTTAATTGTTTCGGCTTTTTCGATTGCTTTACGAATATATTCAGCGCTTGTCTTGGATTCTACGAGGTCGCCCCAAATATTCAAGTAGCTCGGCTCAATTTCACCGTAAAGATATATCTGCAAGACACTCTGATTTTCTGCAATCTGTTTGATGTTGTAATTTCTACTTTTCATTTATTTATTCACCACCCTTCAAAGCATTTGCTATTGTTTGGTAATTCTTAGTAATGTAATATGTATGCGCCCAAGCCTCCGAGCAAGGGAGCATATTGCAATATTTTTGAGCCTTTGCAGGTGTCAGCACACCGCTGGCAATTGACTTATCAAGATTATTTGCCTGACTGATTGCGTCAATGTGTCTGACTGTCGTTGTGTCAATTAAGAGATAATTGCCTTTGTTAAATTCGGTGCTACCGAATCTCTTTTTGGTGATTTCCTGCTCAAACATATTTGCAATCGGATCAATTGCATTTCCAATAGCACAATCCATAGCGTCCGAGAGTTGAGAGGCTTCACCGCTTAAAATTGCCGGCGGAATATGCAAAGCGTTTCCAACCACCGTGTAAGCCTCAGTTCTCAATTTTTGAATATCGTTTATTTCGCTGTTTGTGGTTTTTCCCGCGTCTGTTGACGGCTCGGAGTATTTCATCCCCTTAAAAATCGGCATAACGGCATTTTTGTTCGAGTAAAAAGCTTTAAACTGTTTAGCTAAAACTTTGTTATAAGTTTCGGCAAAATTTTCGTCGCCAAAGCTATAATTTTCAAGTTCCAAAATGCCTTTATGTCCGACAGCCTTGTTGTACCTTTCCTGAGCCGATAACATTAACTGCTCATAAGTGTTGCACATGTCGGCTAACAATCCCCTCAGAGCGAAATTATTATATTGAAGATAAATTACTTCACTTTCAAAAAAAGTTCTCTGATATGTAAAATTTCGGCAAGTAACACTGCTGAAAGAATCATCAATCAATGCGTGTTCTGTTCTTGAAAAGCTGTCCGCAATTAAAAGCTGATTGTCGGCTGTTTCGATAACTAAAAGCTCATTGTCAAAAATCAGTTTTGCGACAGCCTGTGTAAAAAATTCGATTTTGGTTTGATGCTTATTTGGCGAATAGTTCCACAGATAGTATTCAGCTTTGCGACTTTCACGGTTATTGTTTACCGTCACAAATTCGCACTTTGCCAAGCTTCTTGCGATAAAATCAATCGCCGTAAATAAAGCAAGTTCGGTCAGGTGAAAACTCTGTTCGGTTGAGTGATTTTCAGATGTAAATTCCGCTGCAACTGCATCTTTTTTGCCGAAAATGCTACGGAAATAATCAATAATTTTCATTTTCTCACCTGCCTTTTTCAGCGTTTTTTATTCTTTCCTCAGCAATTTTGTAATACTTTTCGTCAAGCTCAACACCGATAAATTTGCGGTTTGTATTTATGCAGGCAACGCCTGTTGTTCCGCTTCCCATAAACGGATCTAAAATAGTGTTATTTTCTTTTGAACTGTTTCGGATTATTTTTTCAGTAATGTTAAGAGGTTTAATAGTTGGATGTAACCACAATTTTTTATCTTTTGTATTTAATGGACTTAAATAATATGTTTTTGCATCTTCATAATTTTCTGGAAAACACTTCCCTTTCCCTTTTCTAAAATAAAGTAAATATTCGGTGTCGCTTAAATACTTATTAAAATAGGTGGGCAAAGCGTTCGTTTTGTGCCAGCAAATAATATCAAATTTGCATTTAAGTTGTCCGACATAAAATTTTAAATAATCATATATTTGTGCTTTATTGCACCAAAAATAAGCATTGATTCCTTTCATAACTCGCAAAAATTCTTGTCCGAAAAGTTCAATATCATACCCATTAATTATTTTTGCTTTCTCGACATCCGCTAAAGATTCACTTAATTTCATTTTCTTGTTTACAGTTCCACCACCCTTTGTGTTTAACACATAAGGCGGATCTGTCAGTAACAGGTCAACGCTGTTATTGGGAATGTTTTTCATTAATTCAAGGCAATCGCCCTGAAAAAGTTTCACCATTTTTCATCACCTCACATTAAAATACAATCGCGTTAAAGCAATTCTCAATTTCATCAACCGTCATTGGCTGATTTTGTTTCAGCAAATCAAGCTGTGTATATGCGGCGACGAACGCCATAAATCCATCTGTTTTTCGTGATTTTGGCTCAATCTTTCCGTATATGATATTGCCGTTTTTATCCTCGACAGCCGATGTGTTGTTAGTGTACCAACGCATTAACGCCGAATCGCCCCAAACAATTCGGTGATTAGCGAAATCCGAAGCAATCAGAGGAGCTACAAGCATTTTATCTGAAGGCCTTACAAGTTTTAGATTGTTTCGTCCTTTGCGGTCGCATTCAAAACCCAACTGCATTAACGGCTCTTTGAGTAATGTATAGCGGTAGTTATCTAACGCTCCGCCGACAATGTTGTAATGTTCTTTCTGTTCTCTCAACCAATCAGCTACAATTTCGGGAGGTATTTCCGCTCCGTCAACCCTTTGTAAATCAAGCTGTTGAGCATAAGGGAATTTAATTCTGCCCAAATCCGCAGATTGCGAACAATACCACGAAAACGGCTTCCATACGATTTCACCGTCAATTAAGAACATTAAACCTATTCCCAAAAAGTCGGTCGTTTTCGTATAGTCAATGCCAAATATGCACGGCTTGCCTTCAAGGTCGGGGAGAGGTCTGTTTGTCGCTTTGATATTGTCCCATGAAGTTACAGGATTCGCTTCTGTTCCCTGTGGACGGTTCATTCTCTTCGTCATGAATGAAGAGTTATTATTCGGATCAATTTTCCAATTTTCATATTCCTTCCGAAGTTCTCGGAGTAAGTTTGGGAAATATTGCAAGCTTGGATTTGTCTTATACCAATTTTTCTCGTCGTGAACCTCTTTGTCATCGTTCAAACGGCAAATAAAATAAAGCGTGCCATTGTCAGGCGCATCACCATTCAAGACTTCAAGCCCTCGTGCAAATTCTTGGTCAAGCGGACCGTCTCGAACATTTCCCATAGTCGTCGTGGTCGTCGTTCTTGGCATCGGCTTTTTTCCTAAGCCTGTTGTAAAAACGTCAATCAAGTTGTAGTTTTCGTAAGCGTGCTTTTCATCGAAATCAACCTTACCCGGTCTACCGCCGTCTTTCGTTTTGCTGTTCGATGTTCTGTATCTGATTGTTGAGTTTGTTTTTATATTTACAATTTCGGTTTTATTCCACTTAAAATGCCGCTGCATTTTGGCTGAATTGTTTTCCAAAATTTCGTAAATGTCGTTAAAGCTTGTTTTTGCTTGTTCTTCCGAAGTCGCGCAAATGTCGATGTCGTAGTTTTTAATACCATTCACCGGCGTTATAAGCGCAAAATCCTCAAAAGCTAAATAGCCATTCTTACCTGCGCCCCTCCCAACGATGATTACAAGGTCGGGAAACCTTAAAACACCGGGAGAGGAGTATGTACAATTATGCAATGTAAAACAGAATTTTTCCCACTCGAAAAGTTTATAAGGAAAATATTTCTGCAAAGCTAAATATTTTTCAAGCTGTTCTTCGTCGACGTAAATTTCTTCGTTTTCAAAGACATTTTCAACAAATTTTATCAGCTGAATTTGCTCACGGCAGACACGATATTTACCGCTTTTAACAAGGTCGATGTAATCGTCTATGATTTTACAGTTCGTCATCCGAATCACTTTCGACTTTGTCAATTGACAGCCCCATTTGTGAGAGGATCGCTAAACGCTGTTTGTTGTACATTACGGCATTTTTTACAGAGGGATTGTCCTTCATATATTCTTTACCTGTTGCGCTGATAGCTTTGTATGTCAAACCATTTTTGCGGATGTCCGCCTGCATTTTACGCTCGAGTTTAGTGCAGAAGATGTAACTGTCGATTAAATCTCTATAGACTTCAATGTTTGCCCCTTTCAAAGTCAGTTGCTCAATCAAGCTGTCTTTGATTTCTGCAATTTTAATTTGTGCCATTATGTTTCTCCTCTCCTCAAAATTTCTCGTGTGCGTGCGCGAGACCAAACTGTCGTGCCTTTACTCCGTTATCCATTGACCTCAGAATTTTTCGATTTTTTACCCGGGGGTATGTCTTTTTTTCGACTTACCACCTCTCGGCAAACTCATCTTTTAATTTTTTTGGTTCATATTTGTGATGTTCCTTGTAATGGCAATCCTTACAAAGGCATTCAAGGTTGTTGATATCAAGAGCAAGGTCAGGTCTTGCCTTGAGGTATAGCTTGTGATGCACGGCTTCACAAGGGCTATACTTACCCACAGCACGACAGCGTTCGCATTCGTAATGTTCTTTCGCTTTTTTTGCATCTCGAACTTTTCGCCAATCGGCTGTTAAATAGAATCTATATGCCTTGCCCTCACGGATTTGGCGGACGATCCAGTCCGTAGTTACTTTTCGTTTTATCATTACAATTTAATTTTACAACAGGTTTAATCGCTTCTACTGACATCTTTCTTTGTGCAATATGTACAAATGTTAAGCCCACGAAGTTTTGCGCAAAGCAATCGTGCTTCTTTGAGCCATCTAAACACCGTGCGTTCGTCTGTATAGTTATTGACAGCAAACTTGGTCACTCTCAAATTTATTTCACCTTTGTGCAACGGTTTTGTTGGTGCAACAAAGTAAACAGCGCTGACAGCTTGACAGATGTAGTCTTTACCGCTATTGGTCAAGGCATTAAGTGTGTCTGTCACAGCAAGCAGGTCAAGTTGTAATGCTCGGTGCATTGTCTTGTCAGCTACAACCTGTGCTTTGCTTGGAAATCCAAGAGAGGCATAAAGTCTAAACTGTGCAATTGTATAATCTCTTGTTGTGTCTCTCAAATCCTTGCACCTCCGATTTTCTTGTGTTTATGGCTATTGGCCAAGTAAGTAAAATGAAAAGACGCACCCGTGAAGTCATTTATCCACATTTCGTCTTTGTAAAAATAATATCCTTCGGGACAAGGCAAAGCCTCACCTCGTTCGAGTTTTCTGTATTCTCGTTTTTTTCCTTCAACAACTTTGACATCAGGCTTATTGAGATTGCGAGATGTTTTCAAGCGCTTCTTACCATTGACATCTTTTCGTATGTATTTTGCAAGATCAGCATAGTTTCCGTCTTGGTAGAGCGGAGTAAAATTGATTCCGTTTGTCCACGGCCAACACTCTGTTAATATTTCTCTTGCGCAATCCTCAATCACAATATGTAAATGCCAATTCTTTCCGAGCTTGCCACATTCGCAGTAGCCGATGTATTTAAACTTGATTTGCTTCTTATCTGTCCTGCGTTTCACTCGTTTAAAAAAATTCGATACAACCCTCTCAAATTCATCTTCGGTAAATTCACCAAACGGAGCGGAGAATCTTGCGAACCAGTCGCCCTCAGAGAAGTTGCAGAGGATAAGCCTCTGTGTGTGTTGTTCTCCTCTGAAACGGTTTGCTTTTGTTTGCTTCTCACTTGATTTTGATTGATTGATTTGTCGAGCGAGATTTTTTTTATTCCGTCTGCGAAATGATTTATAATATTTGACCTCGAGCAAAGGGCCTGATTTAATTTCAGCTTTGTATGTAAACATATTAAACTTCCCATTATATATGTAAAAACTAAAACGGTCACTTAATTAATTCCTTGAGCAGGCTATTAAAGGAGTATCTCAACTCCTTTTTTTGTGACTATTTATTATTCTGTTATCGCATTAAAAAGTCAGATGATATAAATATGCAGTAACCCAACCTGACCACTTGAGTTACTGCTTTGTGCAACCTTGCCGCTGCAATTGTGTGTTTGATTTTTGGTGCATTCTTTTGTAACAGCTTAATCAAAACGGAAGTCGTCGCTTTGATTACTTTTTTAATATAGGATTAACTTGATTTGAATTTTCTTTAAGATTTTGCGTGCGACAAGAATATTGCCTTATTTTAAATACCGAAGTATTCCTTGTAGCTTTTTGCGATTCCTCGACAATCATCCGACTTAACCGGCACGTGACAAGCTACAGTTCTGATGTTATCAGCATCCAGCTCTTTGAAAATTTCTGATGCTCTCGTTTCTTCCGTTGATTTGTAAAATTTAAAGAGCAAATCCACAAATGGTATGTCACCGAACTCATCCAAAAATGCTGTATCGTTTTCGGTTAGTGTTTTTAAACATTTTTCTTTATATGTATCCGATGCGTCCGACAAAATAAAAAGTTTATTATAAACATCATGCTTTGTGAGCAGGTCAATTATCTGCAAAGCAATTTGCAATACATTAGTATCGTGTTCGGCAATCGCCTTTGACAACTCCGTTAATTTGCAAGAAGTTTCTTTCGTCCTTTTTATCCATTCGATGTGTTCCTTGTTTGCAAAAAAAGTGTCAGTCCTAAACCTGCGATACTCTTGTAGGAGCTTGTATTTGGCCTTGACACAAGACTTGGCTGATAGCAAGCCTATCTTTGTGCAACTGTACACGGCAGACATTGAAAACACTAACCAACGATTAAGCATATCTAAGCTATTGAGTGTGGCCACATCGAGGTCGCCGTCAATAAAACCTATCACAAGTTTGTCGAGTTCTGACAATGTTTCTGCCGGTGTCGGCTTGTCCTGCATTTCCGCTGCAACCGGTTTTTCATTTTCAATCATTTTGCAAGACCTCTTTCATAATCATATAACCCAAGTCTTTTAATTTTCCCTGCGGCTATCTGCGCAACAAACTGGCCGTAGCTGTAACTTGTGCCGTGCTTTGCATTGTAATCGGCACAGTAAAGACACATTCTGTCTATTCGGTCGAGTTTCTTCTTGCGACCTCGTTCCTTTTTTTCTTCACTCATTTATTTCACCTAATTTCAAATACTTTAATATTTTTTCGCTTGCCTCGTTGCAACCATAACATACAGCGACAGCGTAGCCTTGTTCATTAAGGCTTTTAAGCCATTCGGTTTGTTTTTCAGTCGGCTTATTCTTACCGTATTTTAATTCGATGAACAGGCCGTGATAGCTTCCACGGCCAACCGGCAAAAACAAATCCGGCACACCTGCCTTTACCCCTTGCTTTTTAAGGTTGGCCGCTTCAAGTTTGTTCCTGCTTCCGCCATTCGGAATATGAAACATCAAATCAATTTCGGGGTATTCTGCTCTGATGAAAGTCGTCCATTGAAATAACTTCCGCTGTTGGTCAGCTTCATACTGCTTCATCGGCAGGTCATCCTTTCTTGTTTTTCAAAATCATATCGCTTTCAATGTATAATGATTTCAATTGTCTCACAAAATCTTCATCAACAATTTCATAAGCACATATAAAGCCGTATGCAATCATTCCAAATTTAACAGCGAAGTACGGAATACCTTTGAAGTCCTTACGCAGTGCAAGTGCCATTGTTTCGTTTGGCATATCCACAAAGGGATTAAGATATACTCTGTCAATAAACATTAAGCCCTCTGCGGTGCTAATCGGGAGCATTACTTTACCGTCGTATATAATGCTTATATCCCACATTTCAGCCGGTGTTTCATCCGCCGAACAATCCTCAACATCAATCAACGGCTTGGTTTGACTGATTGTAAATCTAATCTTATCTCTCTGCGCATCGTTGATGTCATAGAGTTTGCATATGTAATCTTCATTGAGTTCCGGCAAGCCAAAAATAGGATAGACCGCATAGCCGTCTGACAGCCATTGCTCGCCTTTTTCGTTGCCGAAGATGGAAATAATTTTATTTTTCTTGCATATGTCGAATGCTTTTTTTATTTTCATTGTTACACCTCATTTCAGCAGTTCGTCTGTCGTAACATTAAATAAATCTGATACAGCTATTATGGTTTCGATAGTAGGCTCATTTCTTCCAATTTCGTAGCTTGAAATGCTTGCCCTGCTCAAATAGAGCTTTTCACCCAATTCATCTTGCGTTAATCCATTTTCAAGTCTTAACGCTTTTAATTTTTCGGGGAATGCCAATATTATCACTCCTATTTATCTAACATATTTTTGATGTGCCTGATAAACATCAGATTCATCAGATCTTGCGTATATTTGTGTTGTAGTCAGTTCTTCGTGGCCAAGCATTAGTGATACTTGTTCAATTGGCATACCGGCTCTAAGGGCATCGGTAGCCATGGTTCTTCTGAATCTATGTGGGTGACAATTTTCAATTCCGATGTTTCTACCAAGCTCACGAATGATATTTTCTATTTGTCCTTTTTCAAGCCTTTTGTATTCACCTTTTATTTTAACTTTACTAACGAACAAAGCATTGTTGGTGTCTGACCTCGTATTTTCGTATTTTTCCAAAGCAAGTTTTGCTTGTGCGTTAAGATATACATATCTTTGCTTGTTACCTTTGCCTGTGATAATCAGTTTATCATCTTTAATGTCACTGCGATTTGCATTTTCCACTTCTGTAACTCGACATCCTGTCGATAATAGAAATTCAATGATTGCCTTCAACCTCAAATCTTTTCCGGCAGCATCTCTGATTTTTTCGGTTTCAATCGGTGTAAACGGCTTTCTGATTACCTTTTCAGTTTTTATTTTTGTGATTTTTTCTGCCGGATCATTTGGTATGTAGCCTTCAATTCTCAGTGTTTTAAAAAATGATTTTAAGTATCTTAATTTTGTATCAAGATAACTGTTTGATACATTTTTATTTAATTGTTCAAAAGCAAGGTATGCACGAATATCATTAACCTTAATGTCTGCGATAGGCTTATTTATTGCTTTAAGCATCATTTGTATTTCATTGTTATAAGCTTTTAGACTTTTGTCAGTTAAACCACTAATTTTTTTAATGGCTAAAAAAGTATTTACTAATTTTTGATTAGGAGTAACTGTTTCGGTGGATAAAGCGTAGGTTTCTTTTTTTAGAGAATATTTTGTCAACAAGACTGACAAAATTTGCTCAACCTTGTTTGCCTCATTCACAGACATATACTTTAGGCATTGTGTTGTTACCATTCGTACGAATTCTGTTTTATCATCCATAGATACACCTTCTTTACTTTCGACTTTGCTTTTGATGAAGGATTGCATATTTTTTCTGCGCTTGATGTAGACGAGCTGTTCTGCAACCAATGCAAAAATCAGCACTTTTTCGTTCAAAAAAATCTTTTCCACAACGCTTACAATGTTGTACGGGTATTCTTTTAAATGATGTGCAACTGTCGCAATCTTTTTCGCATGCAATACAGCCTTTAATATTACTCCAATTCAAGCACATATCCTTTTGCCAATATTCACTGTATTCCTCATCAACATTTGAGTTCGTTTTTGCAACACAAAGTAAATCTCCTGCGATGATTGATAACAATAGATTAGCTTGGTTTTTTTCTTCGTTCGACATAAGTCGCTTGTATTTTAACGGCTTGTCAGGCGTTCCGTCTCCAAAGTTTCCGTTGCCTATATAATTTCGTACTTTGTCAAGATTTTCCGTGAGATACTTATCAAATACACATCCTCTGATAGCTTTAACTGATCGACCGATTCTGTCGGATATTTCTTCATATTTGCTTCCGCATTTAATCATTTCGCCAAGTAAAGTGTATTCAGATTCAGCCCATTTTTGATGGTTATCAGCTTTTACAGGACGGTATTTGATGTTTAGGTCATTAATTCTGCGCTGTATAGCTCCTTCGCTACGGCACAATATTTGTGATAGTTCTTTGTAACCATACTTTTGCTTTATAAGCAATTCTTTGAGAAGGTTATCTTCTCTGCTTGTCCATGGAGTTGCTTTGATAAAACTGTTCCTTAATATGTCTGCCTCTCGTTTTTGGTTTACCCAATCAGGCTCAGGTCCTAATTGATATCTTCCAAGTTTCGAAAAATCTAAAAAATATTGATTTTTCTCTGCCCACATCCAAAATTCATCTATGTAAACAACGGTGAAATTTGTTTTTGAACTTCTTGAAATGTTGTGAGTAGGCAGATTCCTATTTTTTACCCACGATGTTTTTAGATAACTGGCAGAAGTGTTTGGACAAATGAGTTTATAAAGATTGCTTATTGTGATGTATCTATAGCCATTAGCCAAGAAAGGTCCTAAGTTTAACTTACCGGCTTTTAGCCTTATTGCACATTCGGATCTATCAAGGTGTTTTGTTATAGTGGACATATTAACGTTGCCCCAAGCAGAAATAAGATAATCTATTTCATCGGCCGTCCATGTTTTATTTAACCTCGACATTTTGTAAATCTACCACCTTACGATCTCATTAAGCTGTTTTTTAATGATTTGTAAAAGCGCCTCTTCTTGCATAGATTCATACCTTCTTATAGCAGTTTTGAATGTGGAACATTGGAGTTGTCCAAATTTCAGCACCTTTAGAATACTCAGCAAAATAGTTCGTATATGGATCACTCAAACTATCTCCAATTTTAACCACCGCTGCACAACCTATCAGCGACAGTGCTGTATAGCACATCAGAGCAGTTGATTTGCTGAGCTCTTGGCAGACAATGACACATTGTGTTTGATAATTGATGTCATGATTTTTCAGCACCTCACAAAACGCAATTACATTTGCTCCGCCACCGACCGTAGGCTCAAGAACCGAGATATATCCTTTTTGGGATAATTCAGCTTTTGCATTTTTCTCGTCAAACGAGCTTTCCGCCATTGCATAAGATACGGTGTACGGCGTGAAAAATTGTCCGAGAGCGCTGCTTCCCATATCAAGTTGCATATACAAATCCCCCAAAAAATCTTGAAATGGATTTGCTTCGAGTGCATTAGTTATCTCGGCGAAAATTTTTACAATTGTTTCAAATTCGCTTTCACTATAATTTTTGGCGATGTCTTTATAGCGATTTTTGTTTTTTTCAAATGTTTGATTAAAGCAAAAAAGATTCTGAATGCTTAGCGCAAACATTTCTATACAATCGTTGAACACTTGCCACAATGACCTTGATCCGGACAATTGGTCGAATAATTTAGCAAGTTTTTTGTATTCGGGTTTAACTTTGATTGATGCCATTTTCTTCACCTAAAGCGGACCATCTGCACCTGCTCCGCTTTCAATGTCAGAATTTATTTAAAGAGGAGTAAACGAGTTTCAGATAACAAGCTGTGCAGAGCTTGTTATCGGTTAATTTGTTCGGGCATCTGCACCTACCCGAAAATACAATTAAAGAAAGAAGGTATTAAATGGGATTTATATAATCTCACAAGTGCAGTTGTGTGATTAACTTATTAAATTTTCAACACAAGAACATTTTGCGGACATCAGCAAAATGTTCTTTCATTTGACTTCACCTGTTGTAAAAATCGGGTGTGTGCCGTCACGGAGTTGTATCTCTTCGTCACTCATCACATAGCCGAGTTTGCAGAGTAAAGCATAAAATCTGTTTAAATCCGGGTTGTTTTTTCGGCTGAATGTCTTGTCCGAATAATTTACACTGATATAATCGAACGAACCGTAAATTCTCTGGCTCAAAGCGTATGCCGTCGCCATTAGCATTCTGCCGCTGTCATTGTTCCAATGTTCGTTGATGTAGCTATCTATGTTTTCATCATCTTCAAAGTCGTGTTCGATAATTTCTTCAAAACGATATTTTTTGTTACTGGCTCCTGTCGCCACTTGGGCGACTATAAATTTCACAAGCTCCTGCTTCTTGTTGTTGTCATTGAAATTCGTATCCAGCATAAAGCCTCTTCTGAGAGCCTCACAGCGTTCGTCTGTTTCTTCCGCCTGTTCAACAAGCTCGTCCCATCTCTGCTCTTCAAGCTGTTCTTTACAGTGCTTGTACTTTTTTCTGAGCGACCTTTTGGTTTCGTAGTTTCTTAAATGCCACATTTGTTATACACGCTCCTTTTCAGCTAATGCTGTATAGATTTCTCTTCCTACGAGCACGCAATCTTTGACTTCGCAAAGTAAAGGTGTGAAATTCGGCTCAACGGTTTCGCCGTCTGAAAGTCGTACTGCATAAAAATCGTTGTTTTTTATGTACCATTTGCCATCTGAGGCTAATACAAAAATATCGCCTTTTTTCAAGTCTTTAAAAGCGATATGTTCACGGTTATTTGCACGGTTATTTGCAATGATTTCCATATATTCACCTATTCTTTCATTTATTTGATTTGCGACATCTCGTATGGATGTTGATTTTATGACTGATGTAATTAAAAAAGTCATAATTCTTAGAGCGTTCGGCTCGGCGATTGTCACATTTTGATTTGTACTCGAGGTATTTTTCACAATCTGTATGACATCTTGTTGTCCGTGTCTGACAGCCGTAGCACGGCGAATTTATCATTTTTACGCCGTCCTTTCGTTGATTGTATTTCCGCTGCCGATCAATTTGTTGAGCAGTGTAGTCAGTAAGGATATATCTGCACCGCTTGCGTAAGTCTTGAGCCGGTCAATCGGTATGTTGTAGCTCCAACGCCCTTTGTCGCTCTGTACGGCTGAACCGATAGGCAGGGTTTGTTTTTTTAGGCCCTCATAAACATAATTGAGAGCAACTCCGAGATATTCAGCCGCCACGGTCGGCGGTACATCTCTGTACTCCTGATTTGTTTTAGGGTTGATAAGGATTTTGTCGTTCATTTAATCACCTCAAATCTATATTGATCGTACAAGTGCCGATTTTTGCATTCGTGATACACTGTGCAACACGCTTATTCCAATTTTTGATAGCAGTTGCTCTGTCGGTGCTGTAATCACCAAAACAGGTAGCCGAGGCACAATCATCATTAGTACACTCAAACATATACGCCTCCTCATCAGCGCCTATATTCTCAACTGTTACCTTGCTTCCGCAGAACGGACAAGGCTTAATTTTCAGTTTAGGCATTGTTTTCCTCCTTCTTATCCATTTTTGCACCGCAATAAGGGCAATATGGATACAAATCAAAGCCCTCGTAAAAAGTGAAAAAATTTTTACACTCAGAACATAAATAATTTATATAGCCGACACCCCCACTGTCGTGTTCCCACTTTCCGTGCCTGATTTCTTCCATTTCACACACCGTAGCATGATTGGGTTTACTACCGTCAACTTCGATAATATGCTTAACTGTTTCGGCATTTCGTTTTGAATTAAAGTATATCGTGTTTACACTACCGTCTGCGAACGGTATATCCAAAGCATAGTCACCGCAAAAATCACGGATTTTTAATTCTTTTTCAATCATCGCTCTTCACCAATCCTCTCCGTCAAAACTTAATTGCCCCGGTAAAACACCATCCTGCATCCACCAGTGATAAACCTCAAGTCCATTAGCGTGTTGTGTAGCTTTGCCTCTTTGCTTTCTCACTTCAAGCATCTTGTCGAATGCTCTTATATACAAATTTCGGTACTTGGGATATCGTGCAAATTCCGCAAATCTCTTCTTACTTGCCATTGGACAGCCAATGCATCCAACACGGTCAAATCCACAACTGTATAACGGATTAAGATTAATGTGTTCTTGGTTGATGTACTCCCTAACATCACTATCCGACCAATCACAAATAGGGTTGAAGATTATCTTCCCTTGTAACTGACAATGCTCAACTATCTGCCTCTTATCGTCATTGTCATTGTTAAGGACAATTCTATTTGACAGATTAGAAGAATAAGTTTCGATTATTCCCTTCGACCGTCTTTTCGTACTTTCGGCTCTTCGCACTCCTGTGGCAATAGCACGATTCTTACCGCCTGTTTCTTTCAGAATTGCACAACAATATCTTACTAACCGTGTGGGGGGAATACCTTTTTGCACTATCAGTGACCACATAGATGTCGGCTTGCCCTTGTATCTCGGCATATCAATGTTGCATTTTATGCCTTTAGATTCCAATTCCTTAAATTTATTGCGTATGTGGTAAACTGTTTCGGGAGCATCAGCCGTTGTGTGACTATGTTGGACCTCAAAGTCTATACCCGATTTAATCGCTAAATCTAAAATAATGTCGCTGTCTTTACCCCCTGAATAACAAAGCATAAGCGGTTTATCATAGTAGCGTTTACTTATTTCTGCTCCGTCACTAAGTCGCATTATAGCAACCTTTTCTAAGTCAATTATTTTTGTCATTCCTTTCATTAAGCTGTTTTTGTGTGTTCAGAAAAATCAAAAAGCCAAGCAAGATCATATCGCTTAAAAAATATGTTTTTAATCATTACCGCCTCAATCAAAGTAAAGCCAACCTGATAAACAGCTTTGCTTGAAGATGTTTCGCCCTCAAGTTTTGCAGTTACGGTATTGAAATGTAATCCAAGCAGATTTGCAATATCTGTTTTAGTTACACCTTCATCTTTCATTGCTTTCACCAAATTAGGATATAACATAGTTTTTCACCTCCAATCTACCTTATTTAGTAGATTACAGCATTATAATATACCTTTTACGGTAGATTGTCAACACTTTTTTAAAAATAATTTACTAAAAAAGGTAGATTTGTTATTGACATCTACAAAATTTTGTAATATACTAACTATCAAAGAGAGGTGAGTGCAATGACTATTGAGCAAAAATTGCAGGATTATATTTTAGATAAATATAAAAGCGTGATGCAATTTGCAAAATTAGTTGATTTGCCTTATACAACCGTTAAAGGAATTTTTAGTAGGGGCATTTGGGGAACATCCATCCAAAATGTCACCAAAATATGTAATTTTTTATCTATTGATATAAACGCTTTGATAAATGGCGAAATCAAAGAACAAATACATATAGATAAACTTTCGAATCACGAGAAAAAGGTTATACTTGCATATCGTAATAAAGTCGAAATGCAACCTGCAGTCGATAGATTGCTCGGTGTGGAAAATGAAATATTGATACCAACGGTTAAAGCCGCTCGAAGTGACGGCAACAATCAGCCTATAGAAATAGTTAATCTTCCTGATCTCAGTAAATTTGAGCCTGACGATACAGATTTATAAGTACATAATAAAAAACACCTCGTAGGTTACACTACCTATGAGGTGAAAAAATTGAATTATGAAAAATACAAAAACGCACGCAATGCCTCTTGGCAATGCTTGATCGACTACAAAATCAACAGTCTGCCTGTTAAGGTCAGTCAGATAGCAAGACAGGCAGATATTATAATACTGAAAAATTCGGCAGTCAATCTGCTAAGCGAAAATGAGAGCGGAATAACTTTGATGCAAGATGATAAGCTGTACATCGTCTATGCTGATGAGCAATCTCCCCAGCGTTGTAGATTTACAATTGCCCACGAACTCGGGCATATCTTTTTAGGGCATCTGTTTGCTAAAAATGGTAAAGGTTTTGTAATAACCGACGATGCCGAACATTCGGCAAATGTGTTTGCTCGAGATTTGCTCGCACCAGCCTGTGTCCTTCACGAATTGCACGCACTAACTTCCGCTGCTATTGCAGAATTATGCAACATCAGTCTTGAGGCGGCGACCTACAGGGCTGAACGAATAGCAGAACTCGAACGCAGAAAAGCCTTTTATCTGCACCCACTTGAACGGCAAGTAAAGAAACAATTTGCAGATTTTATTAAGCAAAAAGAAAACCTACCATAGTGGCAACTATGGTAGGAAAAATAGGAACGGTGAGAAGTTGGACCTTCTCTAATATTATTTTAATATACGATATATATTTTGTCAATATATATCATATATCGCAAAAAGAGGAGGATTTGTATAATGAAATGTCAAAAATGCGGGGCTGAGGTTCCTGTCGGTGCAAAGTTCTGTAACGAATGCGGAGCGAAGATTGAACAGGTTGCTCTGTTTAAAGACGACGAATCTAAAAACACAGAACCCTGCAAGTGTGAAAGTTGCGGTAACATCATACCGAATAATTCAGTATTTTGCCCGATATGCCATACATATCAAAAAAACAAATTCAGCCCTACGGGAGAAGCTGAAAAAACGACTGAAAAAAAGCCTATATATCGCACTCCACATTTTTACATTGCTTTGCTGATAGCTTTGATATTGACCGCCACTGCGGTAACTGCCATTTCGCAATGTAGCAACCAACCTGATATTCAAGAACCGGTAACAACTTCTACCAATCAAACCTCTAACGATACCTCAGAAACCGATTTGTTTGAGTGGTATGATATAACTCCTTTTTCTATTGATATTCCTAAAGAGTGGACGCATAAAGCTCATGACGGTTACCATTATTTTTACGACCCTGACGGAAACAGGCTGTATATAAGTTCATCTCAATCGAATATTTCACCATCTCAATTTACCTCAGGCTATGTAGACAGCTTTCTTGATGGCTTTGCAAATTCGTTTGATGACTTTGAAGAAATAAGCAGAACTACAACTCATATAGATGACTTTCTCGCTTATCGTGTAATAGCAAATTTGGAATTATCCGGAGATAAGTATTACGGCACAATGTATGTGTGGGTGACGAAGAATTATTTGTGTTGTATGCTTTTCACAACCGAAGGCGATGAGCAATCTGAAGAATTTGATTTTTATGAAGACATCATTGTTAATTCTATAATAACATATTCTTCAAAAGATGTTCGTTCACCTGAAGAAGATTCAGCAGAAAAAGCTACTGAACCCGAAACAGAACCGCCTACCGAAAAACCTACAGAGTTTAAAGATACTTTAACCGAGCTTTATTCAGATAGCGACATAGCCGTTTATTACAGCGATACGGAGCAGGCTCCTTATTCGGATGAAGAAGTTGATGTTCATTTTTATATAAAAAATAAAATGGATAAATCTATAACCGTACAAGCCGACACCGTCATCTTAGACGGAAGAAGCTACAACAAGTTAGTCTGTAGCGCTCCGATTTCAGCACACAGCGAGGGCATGATTGAAGTCAGTGTGAAAGATTGTAAAAACTTCAATCCATCAACCGTAGGAGCTGATTTAATATATTTCGATACAGATACCTATGATAATGACGTTAAAATGAACCTTGTCAGCAAGAAAGTAAAATAAAATAAAAAAATCCGCCCTACCCTGCGCCAACAGGATAGAGCGGAGACCATTACAACGGGTGCAATGGTGCATTTTTCTTAGCAAATATATTGTACCACACCCCTGCGAAAATTACAATATTTTGCAGGGGATTTTTGCACCCTTTTTTAAGGAGCAAAATGATGAAAAAATGTATAAACCGACGGTGTAACCGAGAATTGCAGGACGATTTTGTATTTTGTCCTTACTGCGGTAAAAACCAATCGGCTGACAAACCAAAAAACAGACGGCGAACAAAGGGTACAGGAAGCATTTACATTCGCAAAGACAGCAAATCAAAACCGTATGCCGCTGCAAGCTCTGTCACAGGGAAACAAGTTTATTTGGGAACTTTCGCTACAAAGCGAGAGGCAGAAAATGCGCTCAAAGATTATGAGTACAATCCTGTAAACGGCTTTAACATGACGCTTGAGCAGTTGCACGATAAATGGGTAAAAACTAAAGCATATAAAAAACTTGGTGACAGCGTAAAAAGCAACTACGCAAGCGCTTATATCAAGCTAAAGCCCTTGTATAAGCGTAAATTTAGAGATTTGCGCACATCAGACTATCAGTACATCGTGGATTATTACGATAATCCGCATCACGAGGTCGGCGCAGGCGGTAAGCTGAAATATCTTCTGCCCAACGGCAACGGTACCTATAAAGTCACTGATACGCCTAAAATCTGTCAAGGCTTAGGATACTCGGCTCTACATAAGATTAAATGCTTTGTCACCAGCCTTTACCATTTTGCGATGCAAGAGGATATTGTTAATAAAGACTATGGCACATTTATAGAGCTTCCGGAATCCGAAGAGGTAAACGCTACACGCTTCACCGATGTGCAGTTAGAGCTAATACGACAAAACATAGGCAAAGTGCCTTATGCTGATTATGTTTATATAATGTGCTATCTCAATTTCAGAGTGACCGAGTTTCTTTCGCTCACTACCGAGCAGTACCATATGAGTGAACAGGGCATACCTTACTTTATCGCAGGCATAAAGTCAGATGCCGGCAAAAATCGTATTGTTCCTATCCACCCTAAGATTTTGAATTTGGTTGAGAATTGTATAAATAATAAAGGTGAAACAATCTTCTGCCGAACACACGAAGGTTCAGAGTTTGGCAAAGCGATGAACAAGGATTATTTCTTGAAATACGGTTTTCGCCCGGCGATGCAAGCCCTCGGCTTAGGTGATGAGTTTACTCCGCATTCTTGTCGCAGAACCTTTTCAACAAGGATGTCAGCGGCAGGTGCGAGGGAAGAAGATATTATCGCACTTATGGGCCATACAGATTACAAGGTTGATATTGACCATTATATCATTCAAGAGGTTGACACTCTTTACAATGCGATAAAATTGCTGGCATAAAATAAGCCGTCCGATTACATTTCTTGCGGCTTTTATTGTAGAAAATCTGTAGTTTATCTGTAGTATAACACATTAAAAGGCATAAAAAGAGGTAAATATTTTTAAAACTCAAAAATGTTGTAAATAAAGCAAAAAGCCAGTAAACAAGCCGTTTTTGGCTCAATTACTGACTTTTCTCTTGGCTCCCCCAACTGGGCTCGAACCAGTGACATCATGATTAACAGTCATGCGCTC
>OGHO01000773.1_pt1 | contig 36814 bp, 34 predicted proteins | sample 1571421 | NCBI WGS metagenome assembly OGHO01 (sample SAMEA2581937, study PRJEB24529) | metagenome | biome: Human gut stool | place: China | collected 2011
GCTGTAATTTGCGAATTCTCGTTCGTCTATGTAAAAAGGACGGCAGAAGCATTTTCTCGATGCTCCTGTCGTCCTTGAATTGTCTTTACGCCCCGGAAAGGGGATGATTTGGTTGCTCTATCGTGATTTTTTGCTTCCTCCGCAAACAGCGCAGGAGCCAAGCGTATTCTCCCTGAAGAAAGATGAAAAAAAGCCGAGGGTGCTATGGAATCCATAGACAGCCTCGACACAATAACAGATATAGATACAAACCGCCTCAAAACGGTTGCTTGACACATGCCGCAGCACCATGGCTGCATGCAAGCAAGGAAACTTTCTAGACTAAGAATACCACAGAAAGGAATAAAATGCAATAGAAAAGTTGCAATATTTTTCTTTTTCTTAAAATACGCCCATTTTTAATGCGATTTTGTTCCGTTAACGGAACAACGGGTAGCGATAGATGACACCGGAGCCGCTCCAATGATTGTAGCTTAATGGGCGAAAGTCATCATCGTTTGAAGCATCTTCTACTCCGCTTAAACTTCTAAATTCAAAATGCAACCTTTTTTTCAAAAAATTATACGATTTGCGGAATAAAATCGCAAAAATAGCGTAGCGTAACTCCCGTTTGTAACGGGTAAAACTCGATTTCGCTAAGAATAAAAGTAGAGACGTGTGAAATCAAACTGTAATTGAAATAGAGGCCAAAAGTGATATAATAGTAGCGTGGATGAATGGATAGATCTGTGCCATCCATTACCTATTTCACAAAATGGCTGCACAACTGAATCACTCTCAAAGACACTTGCTTCGCAGGTGTCTTTTTTTGTGCCTATTTTAAAATAGAAAGGAAGGTCATCTATGCTATCACTCATTATGATAATCCATATTGCACATCTGCGGAAATACGTCATCCCTCCATAGGATGTATGTCTCTGCAGGAAAGCAGAGACAGCACGGCAGTTCAATGTACACCGGATATAATAATCATTTTACTACAGGAGGTATTTCCAATGGTACGTATGCGTACAGCCAAATCTCTCCTTAGAGAGATTCAGACACAAGACCCTGACACGGAGATTACACTGCACTATCTACGAAAACTGATAGCCAGCGGTGCGATTCCCGTTGTACATGTCGGGCGCAAGAATTTAGTCGATATGGACCTGGTCCTCGACTATTTATCCAACAGTCGATACCACGATACCGATCAATTCATCGGTCCATTCATCGACGATCCATTCACCGATAATCTATTCGCCGATGACCCATCCATCTTTTGAGCCGCCACTCCAATATAACGGAGTGGCAGTTCTTTTCATGCACCGAGTTGACGGCGAGACGTGCTACGGATATAATATGTAATACGATAACAAGTTAAGTCTGTGGCCGTAGAAAGGAGTAATAATGGCCACAATAAAAAAACAAGGCCGCGGATACAAAATCACGGTATCCAACGGCTATGACATCCACGGCAAGCAAATCCGTCACCATCTGACATGGGTCCCGGAATCTAACTTGACTGAAAGGCAAGTTGAGAGAGAACTGAATCGCCAGATTGTTCTGTTCGAGGAAAGTGTTAAAACAGGTGGTATCCGTTTGGATGGAAATATCCGCTTTCAAGCATTCAGCGAACGTTTCATGAGAGATCATATCGCAGTCAATCGCAAGCCTAATACGGCAGCTCGCTATGAAAGAGATCTCAAGCGCATCAATAAGGCGATCGGACACATGAAGCTCTCCCATATCACGCCTTCTGACATCAATGCATTCGCCGCCTCATTGCAGGCAGACGGAGCAAAAGGGTCTGGTGGAAAACTGGCGCCCTCCTCTGTCAATACCATCCTTCGGACGCTTTCCGCAGCCCTCGGCTACGCAGTCAAGTGGGGCTACATTCCTTCCAATCCGGCGCTCAATGCCGAAGGCCCCGGCCAAGAATACAGCGAGGCTGTCTACATGGATGAGAATGAAGCACGTTTCTTTCTCAACGAACTCAAAAAGAAATCCATCAAGTGGAGAACTCTATTTTCGTGTGACCTGCTCTCAGGTCTCCGGCGTGGTGAGTTGCTGGGCCTCCAGTGGCCCGACATCGACTTTGATCAACATCTGGTGTATATCCGACGAACCTGGAATTATACACCGGTCAAGGGGTGCTATTTCGGTGAGCCGAAAAGCAAACGCTCAAAGCGCCCTGTCCACCTGCCTGATGCATTTTTCAGCCTCCTTTTGGAATACAAGGAATGGCAAGAAAATCAGCGTATTCTTCTGGGCGATGCTTGGGTTGGCACGGCAGATGATCCAAGAGTCTTCACATCAGAGGATGGTTCTCCGATTTTTCCAACATCGCCTTCACAGTGGCTCAATAAATTCACGCAGGAAATTGGGTTAAAGCACTTATCTATTCACTCACTGCGACATACCTTTGCCAGTCTGATGATTGCCGACGATGTTCCTATCGTGGAGGTTTCCAGTCAAATGGGACATGCCCGCGCCAGCACAACAACTAACATCTATGGTCATGTGATTGATGCCGCTCACGCTAAGGGACTGCGTACACTGGACAAATTCAACGATTTGCTTGCTCAAAATGAGGTGTGCAGTTGAACTGCACACCCAAGCGAATCGGAATAAACACCAAATAAACACCAACTCCATATTTTAATAGAAATGCAAATAAAGAAAAAACCTCGAAACCATTGCGGTTTCAAGGCTTTTTGTGGAGCTGCTGGGCAGATTCGAACTGCCGACCTCATCCTTACCAAGTGTTCCGGACAACCTGTTTGTACTGCTGTTTGTTCATGTTTTTTCAAAAACAGCCTACTTTCTGCAAACATTTATCTGCAAATAGCGCACCATGCAGAAACAGGTGTCTGTACTGCTCTCTTCGCCAAATAGCAAGAAGTTTAGAGAACATGAGCAGCTAAAACCCCGATTTTGAGGGCAACTCCAAAAAGGCCCTTTCCGACTTAGCCAGATTATATCACTGTCATTTGTCATCCGCAAGCGCGTAACACTATTATATTATAATGTATAGGAGGCCATCAGCATGAAGTGCTTATTTAAGTACCAATGGGTCAAGCTGCCCCGAAATCAGCTGCCCAGTGGTAAGGGCATCATGGGTGGATGGGCCCGACTGGCCTCCAGAGCAGCCTTCCGCAACGGGCAAGCCACGTACTGCGGTCACATCAACGAGGTCAAGAAAGGATCCTGGTCAGGTGGTGTCGTGGGGCTGAAAAGCATCCTCGGCATCAAGAACCGTCAAAAGGCCATGGATACCCTGACCACTCTTTCCGAACTCGGATATGTCAGCCATGAATTAGATCCAAACACAAAGAAGCTCACCTATCAAATCAACGACTGGGTGTTCCGCTGTTCCGGCGCCGCCTGTATGAATGAGACGGACGCAGTCTACGCTACACCCGGCTATGGCTTTTTATGCCTCCCCCGCAACATCACAGATCGGCTCGTAAAACAACATTACTGCTTTGAAGAGGCAGACGCATGGCTGGATCTCTGGTGCCATACAGTATGGCAAGATCCTCGCAATGCTTTTTCTCACACAGCACCTGCTGTCCAGCTCGGACCGCATGGGGCTGTTTTTTCTTTGGAGTCATTGGGCAAACGGTGGGGATGGGAGAAAACGAAGGTCTGGCGCTTCTTCAGAAAACACGCGGATACCTTCCCGCTTCTGAAGCTGCCAGGTTCTTTCGGATGCCTCATCTTTAACATCGCTTACCCAACCAGCTCGCCCGTGGCAGCCCCGACCTCCGAAGAAGTTGTACGCATTTTCAATGAAATACGCACAATGAAACGAAATACGCATTTTCAGGGCACCGACCGTGAACAACTGGGCCGCATGATTGCTTGGTACAGCAAGACTGTGCTGACCAAACTGGGCATGACACCAGCACCAGAAACAGCTGTTCAGGGTCGTGTTGCGCTTTTACCCCCTATATTACGCGCGTATATTTCTCCCTGTGGGAGTTGTAAGAGTCTCAGTATGGACTGCCTGGGTAATTACCCATGTGCGCGCGAACAAGATTACTTTTCCGGGGCCTCTCCACGCGATGGCCCCGTGAATCGCCAAGGAGGAATCGATTATGGCAGATTTGATGGAGTCTCGCTGTGGTAGCCTGCCTACTGCTCAGCTCACTCCTCACGCCGAACAGTTTTTGAGCCTTTTAGAGCGCAAGGGGATCGTACCGGATCAGGAGATCACCAACGAAAAGGCTCGCAGCGCCGACAAAGCTCTGCGCAAGAACATGTACCACAACACCCAGCAGATGCTGCAGCATTACCGGGACATCGCATGGGCACTGGAATGCTTCCCCGCCCGGGTTGCGGAGGAGCTGGATCGGCCGCTGCACAATCTGGATGCCTTACTCACTGCTGTCGATGCACAGCTGGCCATGCAGAATAATCGGCTGGAGCATCGGCTGGAATGTGTGAAAAAGTCCCGTCTGCTGATGGATCGGATCAACGAGGCAATCACAGTTCTGCGGCAGAAGCCCAAAAACGGGCAGAAAATGTACGACATCATCTTCCAAACCTACATCATCCCAGAGAAGCTGACACACGATGAGCTGTTGTATCGGCTGGATATCTCTGACCGGCACTATTACCGGCTCCGCCAACAGGCTATCAACATCCTGTCCATCCGCCTTTGGGCCGCACCTGCAGGAAGTCTGGATGCATGGCTGGAGGTGCTGGTTCTGCTTGAGGAGGGACTATGAGCCGTATTGTCTGGAAAAATGGCAGGATAAATGGCAGACTCCGCGCCGATGACATGAGAATACCAAAATGCTATACTGATACCGTCCAAAACTGGGCACTGGCATAACGCCGGTCTTGACTGCGAGAAAGTTCGCTTCGAGACCGGCGTTTTTTTGTTGCCAAAATCGCAGAAAGGAGGGTATCGGTATGGCGCAGAAACTCAAGAAGATTGGGGACAAGCTCCGGGGGAAAATGAGAATGCTCAGTGTGTTGTGCATGACCACCATGCTTTGTCTCCAGCCCGCACTGGCGACCAACGGCACAACCGCTGGTGATACGATCTGGACCCGGTTTTCCGACATCATGGCAGATGTATACGGGAAGCTGGTCGGTATCTCCACCATCGTGGCGGTCACTGCAGCTTCCGTTGCACTGTTGGTGCGCATGATTTCCCGCAACGAACGCGCCGTGGCAGAAGCATCCAGCTGGCTCAAACGGATTGTAGTCACCTGGCTGGTGCTTAATACGCTCGGCTTCATCGTTGCATATCTCCAGCCTCTGATCCGGGGCGGGCAGTACACTCCCTGAGTGAATGAGGACTTTGTTGCCAAAGGAGGAGCAGCTTGAACCAAACACAAGAAGAATCCTGGACAGAACGCTATGACCGCGCCAGACAGATGAACTCCCTGCACCTCTCGTTGGGGCAGGAACTGGTGCTGTCGCCGGGCAACGCCATGGACCTGTACCCAGAACAAATCACGCTGGAGCGCTGCACCATCACAAAGCTTATACCAAAAGCCATGGAAGTGTGCGTTACAACAGACGCAGGGCAGAAATGGACGATCAACGTAGATCTTTCAGACCCTGACCGGCTTTATCTGGGGGGCGTTAGCTATGACCATGGGCTCGGCTACCGCTACTGGGCGTTCCTGAACGAACAGAATTTTTGGTCGTGGCGTGAATGGTATATCCTGACCACCCATCTCAACAACTACATTGCCTTTACCAGCTGTGATGTGGAGGAGCTGGCAAACGAACGCAACCTGCAGATAGCCCGTATCCTCTACGATGTCTTGGCCAACGGTAATCTGGGCCCTCTGCGAAGCGTTACCTTCGAGCCGCTGAGCGATTCCCAGATGCAGCACCAGGACGAGTAAAAATGACCATGACCCACCAAACGATAACAGGAGGAATTAAGCTATGAAAAAAGCAATTTCTTCGCTTGCCGCATTGTTCCTTGTCGTAACCCTCGCGCTGCCGGCAAGTGCAGCGAGCATCAGCGATGCGGCAAATCCCGAATCGCTGTATCCCGTTGATATTATTCTGGATCTCGATAACCGTGAGATCCGAAAAGTCTATGACCTCTCCCCCAGCACGGATCCCTCCACACTGCCCCTGGCCGCCTTTGAGCGCGATGGACTCGAATACAGCTGCACCGATATTCTCCGTGAGGTGATCATCGGCACGGAAACGCAGCCGCTCACTCAGACGGAAACGGTGGAGAGCAAAAAGAAGGATCTGGAAACGTTGCTGTCCCTGCTTCCGCAGGAGCGTGAGGTGACCACTGAGGAAGGCTTCACCGGCACCCTGCGTATAGATCTGGATTCCATTGAAACCGAGGTTTCCGGGTACGGAAGCAGCAAGCAGGCTGTAACTGCCACACGCAACTACCCCAATCTGTCGGATGCTGATACCCAGTATCTCCCAAAGACCATCGAGGACAACGGCCGCTCCCTCACTCTTTCCGATGTCCAGTGGCAGACAGATAACACCTACAACGCCGACGACTATGAGATCGGCGACCGCTATACCGCCATTTGCACCTACAGCGGCACCAAAACCGTCAGCTATGTGAAAGGCTATACCACCACAGCCGATTATGTGGGTGACGTACACCGCACGGGCGTCACCATGATTCGCTATACCATCATCTTCACCGGTAAAGAAATTCCTGAGCCGGAGCCGGTTGTAGCAGATGAGCCTGAAAGCGAGTTCCCTGTGGCGGCGCTGATCATTGGCGGACTCATCCTTGTCGCTGTGGCCGGTGGCTGCGGCGCCTATATGCTGGTAAAGCGCAGAAAGGAGCGTATGACCGATGAAGAAATGGATCCTGAGAACTCTGCTTGCAGCGGTAATGACAACGCTGATGCTGACCCCGGCACTGGCGCTGGAGTATAACATCTCCGCGCCTGATGATCCTCTGTATGCACCGGCCACCTCTGTTGATGAGGTGATTGTGGTGGGTGGCAGTTCTGAATGGGACAACATCGACCGCAGCAAGAATACGGCGATAGTCCCTCCCCCCTTCGGCAGCCCTGAGTCCTATCAGCTGGGAACCGGTGTAACGCTGAATGTCCCCACCTATTCCGGCACATCCGGTGGCTATATCAGTTCTGGATCCAGCAGTATCTACTATCCGCCCGCTGATTACAGTGAGCCCTCCTACTCCAGCAACAAGTTCACTCTTCCTGATGGACTCTTCTACTCAGACGGCAGCCTCGGTACACTGCGCATTCCTTCCCTGGATCTGAAGGTTAAAGTCTATGAGAACGAAAGTCTGGAGAGTCTGGCCAAGGGCGCCGGTCACTTCAAGTCCACCTCCTGCTGGGATGGAAATATTGGACTTGCCGGTCATAACAGGGGCGTTGCCAACCACTTCGGTCAGATCCACACCCTGGAGGATGGCGACACCATCAGCTACACGACCAAATTGGGCAAGCGGACCTATGAAGTCTTTTATGTTGGCAAGATCCTGGAGACCGATTTTTCCCGACTCGGTCGCTCCAGCGAGAACATGATCACGCTCATCACCTGTGTCAGAAACCAGCCTGAACTGCGCTGGTGCGTACAGGCGCGGGAAGTATCCTGAGCGAAAGTTGTAAAACACGCAGTTCATCTGTGTAATTTGAGCAAATCGAATTGCAAGGAGGAATCTGCATGAAAAAGAAAATCGCATGGCTCATGAGCGTGGTACTGGCTCTATCCCTGACCTGCCCGGTTCTGGCAGCACAGACCGAGTCTGAACTGGATCGAGCCGGAAAGTATCTGAAGGAGCAAGGCATCATGGTCGGCGACAATAACGGTGACATGATATTTGGCAACAATCTGACCCGGGCGCACTTGGCCGTGCTGCTCGCCCGGTTGGTTGGGAACCCGGAGCATCTGGCAGCCGATCAGAGCTTCTATGCCAGCCAGTGCGTCTTCACCGATGTGCCGGACTGGGCCAAATCCTTTGTGGGCTTCTGCTATACCAACGGGCTGGTGGCCGGATACGAAAACGGCCTGTATGGCTCCAATGATCCAGTTACACCTGAAGCAGCGTGCACGGTCATGCTGCGGTTCTTGGAAGTACCTGCTGATGGCTGGTCATATCACACCGCCTGCGCCAAGGCCGTGGAATTGGGTCTGGCCCCTTCCGAGGCTCTGACTGACAGCACCATTACCCGCGGCGATATGGCTGTGCTGATGTATCGGGCACTGGGCAGTCCTCTGGGTACCGCAACTACTGTGAACAGCGCCCCTGCTTCCACCGGGACTGTGGCGTTGCCGACCGACGGCAGCCAGTATGTCCCGAAAACCGGAGACGTGATCCGCTGTAATGACGGCACCGACTACACCATCACCGACGTCAGTCGTTATGATGCCAATATGCTCGCTTCCGGGCCGCTGGGCCCATTGCCCGAACCGATTTGTGACTGGTCTTTGATGCCCCAGGTAGCGCTGCCGACAACTGAGGCCCGACACATCACAGCAAACGGGAAGGAGTACCTGTTCCTGCGCAATGTCTATGAGACGCGCCGGATGCTCTACACCCTCTATAATGCCATCGGCAGCAATCCCGAGACTTGGCAGAATGGTGCTCCCGTGCTGTTCCCCAGCGGAAATGCGAAGGTGCGCATCAACCTGACCATTGCCCCCGACCTCACGGCACAGAGCTTCTGGCCGTGGCGCGCAGATCAAATCACCGGCCTGTTCGACTCCTGTCCTCCCGGCACCTACTCCATGGAGGCATGGGACGTGTTCTGCAGCGGCATTTTCCAGTACACCGAGTATAAGATCCACGTAGTCTGAGCCAACTGAATACCACACGCAGGGCGATGTGCTTCCGAGCATATCGCCTTTTCCTTTTATCCACACCAATCGGCGCACGCGATCATGCGGCGCCACCAACAGGAGGAATCAATATGAAAAAACGCATTCTTTCCATGCTGTTGGTGTTGGTCCTCGCCCTCGCCCTGTTCCCGACGGCTGCCTTTGCCGCATCGTCTGAGGAGGAGGCACTGGGCGAAATCAACATCTTTGATGGGGGTACGGAGCTTTCTTACCTGTCCATCAACGGTCGTGTACGTGACCTGATCTATACCTATTACAATTACACGGACAGCAATGGCCGCACGAAGGAGATCCCCGCCTACTGCGTCAACCCCAACACAAAGGGTGTCCCTCAGACAGTGGAGGTCGGTGAGTCCATCAAATATCTGGCCGAGGAGAAGACTTCCGACCCCAAAGTCCTGGGCATCGTCGCTAATGGCTATCCCACTTGTGGCCTGTGGGAACTGAAGCTGAACGATAAGTACGAGGCCTACTACGCAACCAAGATGGCTCTGTGGACCTACCTTTTAGGCCATTGGGACATCAACAATATGAAGGTCAATCCTGCCCTCAAGGGTGAAGAGCTGGAAAGGGCCCAGGCCGTACTTGCCGCGACAAAGGACATTTATCGTCGTGGTGCCAACTGGAATGAACTTCTTGAGCCCAACATCACCTGCACTCCCGACCGTTCTGTTGCTTATGATGTGACCATCAATGGCCAGCAGTATCAGCAGCAGATCTTCACCTTCTGGTCCAAGACCTGGGTATGTGATTACCATGTTTCTGTCTCCTTCACTGATCCTGCCAGCGTGCCCGCCGGTACGAAGATCGTGGATATGCAGAACAATGAGATTACCGCCCTGAAGACAGAGGCTACGGGTGATGGGTATGGTGCGCAGTTCAAAGTCATCTACCCCAAAAGCGCCATTGCCGGTACCAACGGCAGTGTCCAGCTCTCCTTCTCGACCAACGTCTACAAATACGCCATCTTCTATGCTACCTGTGCCGAGGTGGACAAGTACGGGCAGCTGCAAAACTATATGGTGGATACGGACCCGACGGTCAACAAACGGCTGTCCACCTACAGCACCTACGGCAGTGATGAGCCTACTGATTTGCCTGAAACCGGATTGATCATCCGGAAGTACGAAACGGGCACGACCCTCCCGCTTGAAGGCGCGTTATTTGAGGTGGTTGGGCCTGACGGTGACACCATCGGTCTGTTTGCCTCCAACGGCAGCGGACAGGTTGTGCTGCCCCTGGTGGAGACGGGAAATTACACAATTTATGAACGGGAGGCACCAAGCCATTACTTGCTCAGCGATGAGCCTGCCCAAAATGTGACCGTCGATTACGGTGAGGTAGCTGAGGTCGTCTTCTACAACGACCCCTATGGTTCACTGCGGGTAGAAAAGAAGTCGGATACCGGTGAGAACCTGCCCGGCGCCGTCGTGCAGGTCAAGCATATTGAGAGTGGTAAGGTCTATACCCAGACCACCAATTCCGCAGGCACCGCCATTTTCTCTCCGGTAAAACCGGGTGCCTATGAAGTCTTGGAGCTGTCCAGTCCCATCGGCTGGGAGTTGAATGATACCGTTTACACCACCAATGTGCTGCCCGGTGAGACCATCACACAGGTCCTCATTAACAAAGAGCTGCCGGGCCTGCGCATCGTGAAATATGATCGGCTGAACCACCGAAACCTCGCCAACGTCACATTTGAAATCTGGCACGATGGCGCGCTTTACGGCGAGTATACCACCGATGAGTTTGGCGAGATCCTTATTACCAATGCGGAGCCTGGTACCTGGTGGGCATCTGAATCTGACACCGGGAATCCCGCCTACATTCTGGACACCACCCCGCAGCAGATCGAACTGAAGTCGGGCGACGGGATCCGTGAGCTCGTTTTCTTCAATGATCTCAAGCCGGGCGTCCACATTTCCAAGGTTGACTCAAACGACCCCTCGAAGGGCATCCCCGGGGCGGTATTCGAGGTCAAAGCAGTTGATGGAAGCTATGGTCCGAAAGAGTTTGTAACTACGGCCGACGGCTCCATTGACCTGTCCATGCTCCCCGTTGGCTCTTATGTCATCACTGAGAAGTCCTGTGAGGGCTATATCATTGACGAGGCCCAGCGCATCATCCATCTGGACCCCAACGAGAATGCTGAGCATGTGTTCACCAATACGATCAAACCCACCCTGCGGATCATCAAGCTGTCGGCAGACGGGACCCCGCTGGAGGGTGTTGCGTTCCGGATCGCCTATGTGGAGGATGGCACCCGTTACCTCGACCGCGTAACGAACAGCAGCGGAATCATTGAGATCAGCGATATGGATTTGGGTGTGCTGTCCATCAAGGAAACATCCACCGTTTCGACCCATATTCTTGATCCGCGCGAGTACCATGTGCAGCTCTTCCCCGGCAAGACCAGTGAGTTGGTAGTGGAAAACCAGGTCCGTCCGAACCTCACCATCTGGAAATTTGATGCAGACGACCCCTCTAAGCCGGTATCCGGCGCCACGTTCCTGGTCGAATATGCAGATGGTCACAGCATCGCTGAGGTGACAACTGGGCCTGACGGCTCCGCCACCGTGGAGAATCTGCTGCCCTCCGTCATTAAAATCACCGAAAAGTCGGTCCCCAGCCCCTACCTGCTGGATGCCGAGCCGCAGTTGGCGACCCTCTATCCCAACCGTGACCGCGACGTGTATTTCTACAACCACAAAGCCCCGACTATCACCATTATTAAGGAATGCAGCATCACTGGAAACCGGCTCGAAAATGTGCGCTTCCAGGTCTGGTACGCTTCCAACAACACCTCTGATGGTGAGTATCGGAACCTGGGCGTCTTCACAACGGATGAAAATGGTGAGATCCATCTCTCCCGTGCCGAACACGGCCTGCAGGACGGCTGGTTCCGAGTGAAGGAACTGGAGGCTCCAAAGGGCTTCGGCATTAAGGACAGCGATACCCAGGAAGCCTTCGTGCAGTCCGGAAAGAACAATACCTTCCTGTTCCAAAACACCCCTCTGTCCTCTATCGTCATCTGGAAATATGATTCGGAGAACTCCCAGCCCATCGAGGGCGCACGCTTCCAGCTGCGTTATTTGGGCGGCCAGTCTGGTACTGGCGGCACAGTGGTCGGCGTCTATGAGACTTCGGCAAACGGTGCCATCGTGATTACGGGGTTGGAACGAGGCACCTATATCGCCGAGGAAATTGCTAGCGACGATAATCACGTCATTGATACCGCGCCCCAGACGGTATTCATCAGCGGCGAGAATCAGGATGTGGTCCAGCTCTATTTCGGCAACACTCCCAAGGGCTCCGTTTTGCTGACCAAAAAAGATAGCCGCGATAAGAGCCCGTTGGCCAACGTGGAGTTCTACGTCACCGACGCCACCGGCGCAGTCCTGGGCGACAACAACGGTAAGTTCTGGATATTACTCATGAACCCATTATCATAAATGTAATCCATCACTGGCACCAGCGTCGTGGCGCGAGGTACGGACGCTGGATAATTACGTGCTGGACAACACGCCCCAGACAGCAGTGGTCCGCCCCGGCCGCACCGTAACACTGGAGTTCCTGAACGCCAAAAAAGGAAATCTGATCATTCAGAAGTACGGTGTTAAGGGCAGCGAGAAGGTCCCTCTGGAAGGCGTTGAGTTCAAAATCACTTACGCCGACGGCAAGGTTGTCGATGCCGAAAACGGGCAGCTTTCCAGCAATGGTATTTACCACTCTAACACCCAGGGCCAGGTGGTGCTCTCCGGTATCGTTGGCACTGTCATCGTAACTGAGACTTCAAGTGTCCCGGGATTCTCCATTGCTGAAAATCCCTCTCAGACCGTGGTCATCAATCCCGGTGACGACACGCAGACACTTTACTTCTACAACCAGGCGATTGGAGGCGTCGAGATCATCAAGGTCAGCTCGAAGGACAACACAACCCGGATCCCCAATACGACCTTCGAGATCAGACGCGCCGGTGTCGATGCACTGATCGACACGGTCACGACGGGGAAGACCGGAAGTGCTTTCCTTGCTCTGGAGGATGGCAGCTACTACTGTTTGGAGACAGAGGCTGCCAAGGGGTTCCGCCTCAATTCCGAGCGCCACTATTTCTCCATCACCAACGGCAGCCATGAGATCGTCAGGGTGAAAAACGATCCCATCTCCGGCCTCATCATTCATAAGGTCAGCAGTGTCGACGGCTCTGGCATCCCCAACATCAGCTTCATCATCTATGACAGCAACCATAACCCCATCGATCAGGTGACTACCGATCAGAGCGGTTACGCCTATGTGGATGATTTGGGCATCACCGGAAAGGTCTATCTGCGTGAGCTGGAGGCAGAGGGCTATATTCTCGATACCGCTCTGAAGACCGTGTACCTGCGTGCCGGTGAGACGACCGAGATTACATGGAAGAACACCCCCATCACCGGTCAGATCCAGATCTGGAAGAAATCTGCTGACGACAACCCCATCAACGGGTTCCCCGCAGGCACCGCACTGGAAGGCGCTGTGTTCGAGATTTACAACAAGGCCAACCGTTTGGTGGATACCGTAGAGAGCAATCATCGGGGGCTCGCAGTGTCCAAGCCACTCCCCTTGGGCCGCTATACCGTGAAAGAGGTATCCAGTCCCTCCTTCTACTCCGTCAATGGTGAGGAGGTCACGGTCTATTTGGAGCATGAGGGTCAGATCGTGCAGATCGAGTTCCTGAACGAGAGCGTCTATACCAACGCGTCCGTCAGCAAAACCGGCTATACAGAGGTTGTGCCTGGCCAGTCCATCCTCTACACCTTCAAGGACATCGCCAACAACTCCACTGTGTCGCTGGGCAACTTCTACTGGCGCGATACCCTGCCCACGGACGCCGTGCGGCTGGATAAGATCATCACCGGCACTTGGTCGGCAAAGCTTAATTACCGCGTGGTGTTCAAGACCAATATCAACAGCAACTACCGCACTCTGGCAGATAACCTGAGCACTGCAAAGAACAACACACTGGATGCCTCCCCCGCTGCACTCGGTCTTGCCAGCAACGAGTATATCACCGAGTTCATGTTCGTCTTTGGTATCGTGCCTGCTGGGTTCACGCAGCTACAGACCCCCTATGTCTACTGCGATGTGCTCCCCGGCCTCAGCCATGAGTACCGCTTCACCAACAAGACGGATGTTGGCGGTATGTGGCGCAGCCAGTGGATCATGACCAATGACCGCTGGGTGACCATTGTCTATAACAAGAACACGGCGCCCACTCTACCCCGCACCGGTTACTAATCCCACATGCCATACACTTGGGGCAGCATCCGAACGCTGGGTGCTGCCCCAGCTCGCCTTCTCAAAACAGAAAAGCTCCTCCGCCAATTCGGCGAAGGAGTCTTTGATTCAGTTAGTGAAGAAGACCTGCCTAAAGAAATCTCTTCATAATGCTTCTGATTTCCTTGTCTTGATAAAACAATATATTGCACTAATCACATCAAGGCAAAAAACAAACTGTGCGATCATATTGGCAACCAATGTAACTGAATTAAGCCTTTTCTCCTTGTAGCATCTAAGCATCCCACTGATCCCGTACATGGTCGACGACAGTAGCAGAGAGTAATCAAACACAACCAGAATAGGAACCAAAGGAAGGCTTAAAGCATGAGTAAGCAATACGAAAAACATCACGCCGAGGTAAACTGGGATATGACATAGCTTCAAAAGCATATTCCAAAACAAAATCTCTTTCCCGCCGAATCCCATCCAAGGAAGCAGAAAAGCATATCCCATATTAAGCAACAGGATTGCTATATACACGATAAGCGCTGCCCTGATATTTGTGTTGTAGCTTACCGAATAAAACATGAATGCCACCAATGTATAAGGTGCGATCACCAATAGGATCATCGGTATCTTTTTCATAACAACTCACCCTCACTTTATACACTGGCACATAACTATTAACGCAAAAACATTATAGCAAACTAAAATAATCACTTCAACATCAGATTCCGTTGCAATATGCTCTCCCATAACATCCTTCATCCCCCATCAATTCCGAGGTGACCAACCATGATAGATTGGATTTTTGAAGGCATTGCCAACTGGGTCGCCAGTATTATGACACAGGTGATGGATGCGGTGTCCGGTGTCTTTTTGGAGGCACTTGGCACCGACATGACAGCCATGGAGGAATACTTCCCCTTCGTGACCGCTGCCTATTCCATCATGCAGTACACCGCCTGGGCACTGCTGTTCCTAATCGTTGTCTGGCAGCTCTTTCGCACCTTTGGTGGTCCCATCACCGAAGCTGAACATCCCTTTGAGCTGCTGGCCCGCGGCGCCCTGTTCGCCTTCCTCATTACATATGCAAAACCCATTTTCTCACTGGTGCTTGAAATCGCGCGGGCGCCCTACACTGCGCTGATGGAGTCCAGTCTGGATCCAGGCGACTTCACCTTCGCGGGCATTGAGCAGGCGCTGACCAGCGGTCTGACCACCATCGTTTCTGTCGCTACGGTTGTCGGCCTGATCCTACTCATCGTCATGATGATCGCGCTGGGCTGGAACTATTTTAAGCTGCTGCTGGAAACAGTGGAACGCTATGTGCTCGTTGGCGTGCTCTGTTACACATCGCCACTGGCCTATGCGATGGGAGCATCGAAATCCACATCCCGCGTATTCCAGTCCTGGTGCCGGATGATAGGCTCCCAGCTGCTGTTGCTGGTTCTGAATGTGTGGTTCCTGCGCGCCTTCAACTCCTCCGTTGGCCACTTTGTTGCCAATGGAGGCGCATTGACCTCCGGGCAGGGCAACATCTTCCTATGGATCTTTTGTGCGCTGGCTCTTCTGAAAATCGCTCAACGTGCAGACAGCTATCTGGCTGCAATGGGTCTGTCTGTCGCTCAGACGGGCAGCAGTATGGGCATGGAGATGCTGATGGCCGCCCGGCTCATCACCGGGCTTGGGCATGGCGGCAGCCACAACGCAGGCTCCACCTTCACCTCCGCAGCACGTGGCGCCGCGACAGGCACTGCCGCAGGTGCAGCTGGCGGCTTCATGTCCGGCTTTACGACCCGCTACAGCCCCAACAGTTTTGTGCGCGATGCTGTTGTGGAAGGCGGCTCCCGAATGGGCGCCGGTGGCAGCGTCGGATTTGTTGGCCGTACCTTTGGTGGTATGGCGGCACGTAACGGTGCCACTCTGAACAGCACATCCATTGCCTCCGTCGCTACCCGGCCCAACAATGTGTCCGGCACCATTGCCGGCAACATTGCTGATCGCAGCATTGGTAACTTCATGCCGCACCTCGCATCTGGAACAGTGCCGGGCGGTGCGCAGCTCTCCGGCACAGAGATCCGTGGTGGACATATCCAAACCACCGCCACCATGCCGGATGGCAGTAAGGCCGCTGTGGATCTGTACCACGCCGGTCAATTCAATGCCCCGGATGCCCCCCATACAACCATCACAGCCGCAGATGGCAGCCAGTGGTATCAGACAGCTTCCGGTGATGCAATGGGCGCCTTCTACCCAACGCCCGCCTTTACCGGCGACGCCTCTGAAGCAGGGCAAGTGGCAGAAGCCTTCCCCGGAATGCAGGAAGGCACCTTGCTGCGTCAGGTGGATGACGGTGTTCTGGAAGCAAGTTACCCGGATGGCGGCAGTGCCCTCATGTATAGCAGTTCCTATTATCAGGAGCCCTCCGCTCCCCATGAGCTGGTGCAGGGCGCAGACGGCCAGAGTTGGTACGCCATGTCCGCACAAGCTGCAGTCCCGCAGTTTGCGGATGGTGCTGGGAACGAGGCCTATAATCAGGCACTGTTCGGGCAGTTTATGCCCAGCTTCGACCAGCCCATCCAGTCCATCGACACCTCCAGAGCCAGCGACGGCGTGTTGGAGGTCCGGCACCAGGATGGTTCTGGTACCGCGTTCTATGACCGCACCATGTATCAGACCCCCAGAGGCGACTATCAGCTGCTGCAGGATACTCATGGCGGACAGTGGTATGCCGTCAGCGGCACGCCTTCTGTGGAGCAGCGGCCGGTCTATCAGGATGGTAAACCCGTCTATGATGGGGACAATCTCAGAACCTATCAGGTGGAGAGTGTTCGCTATAAGACTACGCCCACTCCACACAGGGCGCCCGACCGCCGCAGCACTGAGCCGAAGCGGCGGCCCAGTAAGAAAACATAATTGTTCCCGAGAACCGGTGGAGGGCAATTTGCTGTGCCTCCATCGGTTTTCGGCTTTAGAAGAGAGGTGATCCATCATGTCTGAAGAACAACAGAGATTCGGCGACGGGCAGGACAATTACCTGCAAGGCGTCCAAAAAGGTATGCAGGCCGCAAAACAGGCGGCCGCTGTCGGCAAAACAGCCGAGGCGGGCGCCAACGCAGCCGCTGCCACAGTGCAGGGCAGTGTAGAAACTGGAAAGGCAGCCGCTAACATCGCCGCCGGTGCAGCTGCCGGTGGGCCATGGGGTGCGATCCTATCAGCCGCCTGGGCCATGCGCAACACCCTGTTCAAAATCGTGGTGTTCCTCTGCCTGTTCCTCAGCGTGCTGATCGTATTGATCGTGTCGCTGCCATCCATTGTGACCAACAATGTCTTTCGCACTGACCCGGCCACTGTTGACCTGAATGCCCCCACCGATCTGGTTGGCAACTTCGATGACGTTTCCGCCACCATCACCAGCTGTGTGCAGGCCGGTTACGATGCGGCTCTGAGCAGAGTTTCTGCCATCATTGCCGATGGTGGCTATGACCAGGAACTGTCCATGCAGGCGCTGGTCAACTACGGCCTGCAGTCCAGCGACTACGACATCTGCTATACATTGGCTGCCTACTCCGCATCACTGGAGCAGAGGGGCACCAGCAAGGCAGATCTGGAAGCAAAGCTCTTAGCCGTCGCCGACCAGATGTTCCCCGTAACCTATACGACTGCAACCGCCACTGTGACCAGCACAGTAACGACCGAGGCCGGTACCCAGGTGGTGGAGTTTCAGGTCACATACGCCATCTGCACCATACACCCCTTCGACCAGTCGGTCATCCTTACCGCGTTCAATCTGGACACCGACGCCATTTACAACCAGTTCCAAATCACCACCGGCGAGGCCATCCTCAATATGTCCAACGCATTGAAGATGACTATGTACGGCTCGTTGGAAAACGGGATGGTGCCGCCCATCACCGATGCAGAGCTGAACGCATATCTCGCAAGCCTTACCTGCAGCGAAACGCGCAAGGAACTCATGCGCGTGGCACTATCTTTGGTTGGCCGCGTTCCATATTTCTGGGGCGGCAAAAGCCCGCCCGGGTGGAATGAGGCATGGAACACTCCTCGACTCGTTACATCCGCTGGCTCCAGCTCCACCGGCACCTTGCGTCCCTACGGGCTGGACTGCTCCGGCTACACGGACTGGGTCTACAAAACAGCACTGGGCGTCACGCTCTATGAAGGCAGCCGTACCCAGTGGGATAACAGCTACGCCATCACGGAAGCAGAGCTGCTGCCCGGCGACCTCGGCTTCATGGCCGTACCCGGCACAGTACCGGTCAATCATGTGCTACTCTACGCCGGTAAGGATGCCAGCGGCAATGCGCTGTGGGCACACTGCTCCAGCGGCTATGGCGGCGTTGCGATGAACTCTCCCGACTATGTGACCCAATATCGACGTGTTACAGGAGTGGATCTGGAAGCCGAGCTACCTATTACACCGGAAGGAGGCACCTGATATGTCCGATGACCGGGAGTTCAGTAATATCTACACCATCCCGCCCAACTACACCGACTCCGGCAAACTGATGGGCGGCATGTTGGAAACCCGTAACACGGTAGAGGCCGGGATCCTGTTGGTACTGGTCGGCTACCCGGAAGTCAAGTGGCTGCCGGTGGATCTCACCACTAAGATCGTCATTATGACCGTAACGCTGATCCCGCTGGGTGTCTTCGCGCTCATGGGGATCGGCGGCGACTCTCTGCTCCAGTATGTGACCCATATGATCCGGTTCTGGCATCGCCGACGAAAACTCCACTTCAAAAGGATTGGTTATCGCCATGGCAAATCAAAACCGCAGCAATCAAACAAGCCCGCGCAGAAAAGGCAAGCGAAAGCCGCCGGGCCAGTACGTGCAGGACTTCATTCCACTCAAAAGCATACGAAACGGCATCGTTGAAACAACAGACGGCCGTTATCTGAAGATCCTTGAGATCGAGCCCATCAACTTCCTGCTGCGCTCCTCTGAAGAGCAGTATGAGATCATTTCCTCCTTCGCCAGCTGGCTGAAGATCGCACCCATGCGTCTGCAATTCAAATCCATCACAAGGAAGGCCGACTCCGACCAGTACATCGCAGGCCTTCAGTCCGATCTGGAGACAGAGACCTCGGAGGCCTGCTGTGAGCTGGCCCGCTCCGCCATCCGGTTCATCCGTGAAGAGGGCAGCCGCGAGGCGCTGACCCGCCGTTTCTTCCTCATCTTCCAGTACGAGGCGGCCAGCGGACATTATCAGATGAATGTCGATTACAGCGAAATCTACGCCGCGCTGCAGACGGCCGCACAGAACGCCCGCACCTACTTCTCCCAGTGCGGCAACAACATCGTACAGCCAAAGGATGAGGACGCCTTCCTGGCAGAACTCATTTATATGTTTTTCAACCGCCGCTCCTGTGTAGATGACTCTTTTCTGGACCGGCTGGATCGCATCGTGGTGGATGCCATGCTGGCCAAAAAGCGCACCATCGGCGTTGACCCGCTGCCCAACATCCGCGACGTCAATTTCGTAGCACCCCGCGGCATTGACCTGACCCATTCCAACTATATCATCATGGACGGCAGCTACTACACTTACCTCTATATCCGCAAAGGCGGCTACCCCACCACCGTGCGGGGTGGCTGGATGAGCGCGCTCATCAATGCCGGCGAGGGTATCGACATAGATTTGTTCCTGCAGCGTGAGATCCGCGGGAAAACCATCGACCGTGTCGCCCAGCGCATCCGGCTCAACCGCACCAAGCTGCGCGAGCTGCAGGATACCTCCACCGACTATGAGGAGCTGGCCAGTTCCATTCAGGCAGGCTACTACATCAAGCATGGCCTGTCCAGCAACAATGAAGACCTCTTTTATATGTCCGTGCTCATCACGGTGTCAGCTGCCAGCTACCGGGAACTGCTCTGGCGCAAGCAGCAGATTACCGACATGCTCAAGTCCATGGACATTCAGGTGCGCGACTGCGTCTTCCAGCAGGAAGAGGCTCTGCGCTCCACCATGCCGTTTCTGAGGCTCGCCTCCGACCTTGAGCGCAAGGCAAAGCGCAATGTGCTCACCAGCGGCGCCGCATCCTCCTATATGTTCACCAGCTTCGAGCTGTCCGACGACAACGGCATTCTGCTGGGCCTGAACCGGCACAACAACTCCCTGTGCATCGTTGACCCATTCAATACCAAACGCTATAAGAACGCCAACTTCATGATCTGCGGTACCTCCGGCAGCGGCAAGACCGTCACCATTCAGACCATGGCCCTGCGACTGCGAATGCGCGGAACCCAGTGCTTCATCATTGCACCGCTCAAAGGCCATGAGTTCAAACGCGCCTGTCATAAGATGGGCGGCACCTACATCAAACTCTCTCCCGGCTCCAGCGACTGTATCAATGTCATGGAGATCCGTCCCACCCTCACACCTGAGATGGAACTGATCGACGAGCTGGACTATACGGACATCGACTCCATGCTGGCACGGAAGATCCAACAGATGCTCACCTTCTTCTCCCTGCTGGTCCCCGACATGACCAACGAAGAGGAACAGATGCTGGATGAAGCTTTGATTGACACCTACGCAGAGTTTGGTATCACCCACGATAACACCAGCCTCTATACTGACGCCAGCCACACCACCATGAAGCCCATGCCCATACTCGGCGACCTGCATCGCCACCTCAAGTCCAACGAGCTGACACAGCGCCTTGCCACCATCGTCAGCCGGTTCGTCACCGGCAGCGCCCAGAGCTTCAACCGCGCCACCAATGTGGATCTGACCAATAAGTATATCGTGCTGGACATCTCCGAGCTGAAGGGCAAGATGCTGCCCGTGGGCATGATGATCGCACTGGACTATGTATGGGACACCGTTAAGTCCGACCGGACGAAACGGAAGATGATTTTCCTGGACGAGCTGTGGCGTCTGGTGGGCGGCACAGCAAATCGGCTCGTCGCCGAGTTCTGTCTGGAGGTCTTCCTCATCGGCCGCGGCTACGGTGCCGGCGCCTGCGGCGCACTGCAAAACCTCTCCGCCCTGTTCGACTTCGAGGGTGGCCAGTATGGCCGCGCCATCCTCAATAACTGTAAGACGAAAATTATCCTGAACCTGGAGCCGGAGGAAGCGGAATACGTCAAGGACGTTTTGAAACTCTCCCACTCTGAGATCCGCAGCATCACCCAGTTCGAGCGCGGCGAGGCCCTGCTTGCCAGCAACAGCAACAAGGTGCCCGTCATCATCAAAATCTCTGATACAGAGAAGCGCATGATCACAACCGACCGCGCCGAGCTGGAAGCCATCGTCAATGAGCTGAAAGAAACCACTGCACCCTCGCAGGAAAACGCATAACCCCATTTATACGCATTTCACACTCAAATACACAGGTGAAAACCATATAAGAAACCGAGGTGACCATCCAATGTTGTTACAAGATGAACAGTATATCGTGCATTGGCTGACCCAATACGGTCCACTGCCCCAGACGCAGATCGTAAGCCTGCTGCGCCATAAGCCGCCGGAGGTAGCGGCAAAGATCATCCGCGGGTTGAAACGTCAGCAGATGATCTTCGATATCGCCGGTGGCTACTATCTGGGCGTTGACCCGATGGGACAGCCGGACCAGCGTATTATCCATGCGGTTTGGGTCCTGCTCCAGTTTGCTGATAAGGTGGAACCCATGGCCCACTATCCGGCCACTTACCCATCCCAGTTATTCTTTTTGAAAGAGGGTATGGGGTATGAGATTGTGGTGCTCTATGAAGGCGAGCAGCATCTGGCCCGACTACTTCAGCCGCAGGAGGAACTAAAATATATCTTCGTACTGCCGCACAGTGGTATGGCTCAGGAACTGATCCTACCAAACGCCCCATGCCTCTTTTCCAGCGTTGACTATGAGGGCAGGGACATCCCCACAGTGCGCTTCTATGCCGAGGTTGGAGGGAAGTCCGATGTCGCCGCGGTCTGAGTTCCAGCGCAGTCTGGATCAGGCGGATGCGCGGCTGAAGCGAACCGCTCAACTGCTGGCGCGGACCCGGCGGCTTGCCGACAGCGGTAATATCCCGGAAGCCTTCAATATGGCATTCACCTTCGTTGCCGAAGCAGAGAATCTGACGCTGCTTGCCCGGTCGATCCCCGCCTATACCGGGCATCCACAGGCAGCACTCTTGTCTGAGGAACTGATGGTAGAGACCGTGCCGGTGGATATGGGCTATACCGAGCAGGGTTGGTTCCTGCTCCGACTACCGGCACTGCTGCCAAAGAAGGAGTCCGGCTCCCCCAGCTATCTTCGTGACATGCTCTACCCCGCCATGCGCCGTTTCTTTGCCGGTAAGCTTCCGCATATCTATTCCGACTGTGTGCTGATCTTCCGGCACATCTATGACCGCAACCGACCCGAGCGCAGTTACCGTGACCACGACAACATTGAGCTGAACATGGTGGTGGACATTGTGGCGCTGTACCTGCTGCCCGACGATGCGCCGCTGCGATGCGCCCATTACTATTGCAGCGCAGGCGGCGATACGGATCGGACGGAGATCTACGTGGTGCCCTGTGACAGTCTGCCCGACTGGTTATCCGATGCAAAAAGCGGTGCTTTGGAGGGGGTGACGCTCTATGGAACATACCCTCAGTAAGCGGAAAAAGATATGGATGTGCGGGATGAAATCCGGCCTCTTTTTCTACACAGCGTCCAATCGCTGTGGAAAGCCTGCGAAATCAGGGCTTTCCGGCGGTTATCTGGCCCCGAATTACGGCAAAGGGAGATGCGCCGTTGCCTTAAACTCCACACTGCTGGGAGGGGTGAGATGATAACCCTCCGCCCGGGCAGTCAAACATGGCGCCTACTCCACATACTGGTCGCAACCACGGAATACCCCGCCCGGTCGCTCCACCTCCTCGGCAGTGGGCGCTACTACGAGGCGCTGATTCACCGACTGGAAACACCGCAGGAGTTCCGATCAGCTGACGGGACAGTGCTTGGTCAGTTCAAGGTCTTGAATGTCAGTGGGCGGCATGAAAAGAGAACGATCCGGCTGAACAAAGCAGTTCTCCCACTCCTCACCCATCTCCACCCCGACGCCTTGGACTACTATATGGCGGCATCCGGTGGTCATCGTTTTTCCGGCAACAGCGACCATATCCTGCGCAACCATCGGGTGGCGGAATCCCTTGTGCTGTGCATGGCCAGCGGCGCCATGGCGCTCCCCTACCAACTGCCGCCCCTGCAAAAGAGTATCATCCAGCACACGGTACCCACATCGCCCAGCTTCTACATTGCCCGCGAAGTCAAAAAGCTGGAGAAGACGGAGCTGAGCAAGACCATCTTCACCCGACTCACTGGCGCCCTGTTCAGCCACGGCACCTGCTTCGCCGTCTACAACACCCGTGACAGCGTCATGAAATGGAGTGGTATGGGCGAGTTCAAAACCGCCAACCACCTCACAGAGGTGGCGCGTATGAATGCCGGTGTTGACCGGGTGGATCGGGCGCTGCTATTAGGTCAGGGCAACAATGTTGCCCTGACCACTCTGCTCTCCTCCGCCAACAGCCGCCGCATGGATCTGCGCTTTGATCGTATCTATCCCCATATCCACTTCATTCCCATGGACCGACAAGGTGTCCGACAGCTGCGTCTGTTGCTTCAGCCCGACTGGCAGGAACAGCTCCTCTCCGCCCTGTTCCCTCCGGAACTGAGACCGGACACCCCCGGCAGCATTGAATGCGACGCTAGACGCGGCGACATCCTGATCCTCTCCCATCTGGACGGTGACCTTGCCCGCCTGCTGCGGCTCAAACAAGCACTGGAACATATCTCGGCACCGGTTGAGCTGCTGTGCTTTCCGTGGCAGACGCCATTTCTGAGAGAGTATCTTGGCAACCGGGTCCAGCTCAGAGAACTCACCATCGAGGTACTGGAAGAGGCTCTTGACTTGGACCCACTGTAAGCAAAGGAGCAAATCTTTGAAGAAAGAAACCATCCGAAAACTCGGTATTGCACTTGCCGCCATACTGGGTCCGGGCGCACTGCTCTATCTCAGCGGGCTGGTGGCACAACTGCAGATCAATTACGAGGATTGGCTACATAGTGGCGGTATGACAGGAACGGCGCAGATCGCACCGCTGCAGTATCACCCGCTCCACTGCATCCGCCACGCCTTTACTCCCGCCGGACTTCGCGCAGCGCTGTTGATCCTGACTGTTGGCTCCGGCGTCTTCCTCTTCCTTCGTCTGCGGGATCGGTTTGGAGGCAAGGACCTGGACGACCGCAACTTCGTGCGCAGCAAACGGGGCACATATGGCACTGCCAACTGGATGACCGAAAAGCGAAAGAAGGAGATCCTGGAGGTGGCCAGTCCAAAGAAGGCACGCGGCATCATACTGGGCCGGGAAGAGAATGGTGATGTCATCTGCCTCCCGGAAGACACATGGTACAACAAGCACGTGGTCATCTACGGCGCCAGCGGCACCATGAAGTCAAGAGGCGTCATCCGCCCGGCCATCTTCCAGTCCATCCGCCGTGGCGAGTCGGTACTGGTATCAGACCCGAAATCAGAGATCTACACCGACACTGTCGAGCTGTTCCGCAAACACAACTATACCGTCCGGGTCTTCAACCTCGTCCAGCCCGAGTTCGGCGACTCCTGGAACGCCATGTTCAACCTGAATGGTGACACGCTTATGGCCCAGATCCTCACCGACATCATCATCGCCAACACCAAGGGTGACAACAAAGGCGACCACTTCTGGGATAACGGTGAGGCCAATCTCCTGAAGGCACTCATCCTCTATGTGGATCAGGACACCAGCCGCCCGCCCGAGCAGCGAAACCTCCCTGCCGTCTACCAGATGCTGACCCGCAACACAGAGAAGCAACTGACCGCCATGTTCGAGCGTCTTCCCGTAACCCATCCGGCCAAAGCCTCCTACTGGCTGTTCAGTCAGGCCAGCGACACCGTGCGCACCGGCATCGTGCTGGGCCTCGGCACCCGCCTTCAGGTACTCCAGAACGAGGCCATCTGCCGCATCACCCGCAGCAACGACATTGATCCGGAACTGCCCGGCAAAGAAAAGTGCGCCTACTTCATCATCCTCGACGACCAAAGCTCGTCACTGGAATTTCTCTCCTCCCTCTTTTTCTGCTGTCTGTTCATCAAGCTGGTCCGCTACGCCGACAGCCGCCCAGACCAGCGCTGCAAAATACCCGTCAACATCATTCTGGAGGAGATGAACAACGTGGGCGTCATACCGGACTTTGCTAAGAAAGTCAGCGTTGTCCGCTCCCGGTCATTGCAGATCATGATGTGCTGCCAATCGCTGCCCCAGATCCAAAACCGCTATCCAGACAACCTCTAGGCCGAGCTGATCGGCAATGCGGACACACAGCTGATGCTGGGCTGTACCGATGACATCTCCGCCAAATACTTCAGCGAACGCAGCGGCGATATGACCGTCGAAGTCAACTCAGTTATGACCATGCGCCAGAGCATCGCCATCGCACAGGTCATCCCCCAGTACCGCTACACCGAAGGACTCGGGCGGCGCCGCCTTCTCACACCGGACGAGGTCCTGCGTCTACCCAACGATGAACTGCTCATCATCGTGCGCAGCCAGGATATCCTGAAGGTCAAGAAGTTCGACTACGTGGACCACCCCTTTGCCAAGGAGATCAAGAAAGTCTCCATCCGCGACTACCGTGCCGCAAAGCCTGACCCACCTGTCCCACCCGTTCCCATACCGACTCCAGCCATACCGTCTGGAGGAAAGCCGGCCGCCACTGCGCGCAGGAAGGCGCCTTTATATGAAAGTTCCAAACCACCTGCAGACTTTTAGTGTCCCAAACTGACTTTGAAGGAGGAATGCTACATGACTGACTTTACCCACGACCCGAACCAGAATTCATTTTCTGGCCAAGCTCAGGAATTATCTGAGCTGATCCAAGCCGGCGGCATCCAAAACGGCAAGCTGCCCGACGACCTGAGCGCAGGTCCCCATACTGACTTGGAATCGGCGATGGAATCCCAGGGAAAGCAATTTAATCCCCCCGTCCCCCAGACTGACTCTGAAGATGCCATCGAGCCTGAAAAGCCGGCTCGCAAACCCAGATCCAGAAAATCTAAAACCCCTGAAGAACCTGTTTCAGAGCCAGTACCACAGGAGCCGGAAGCACTACCGGAGGATGAGGAATCGGATACTCCGGCAGTCCTATCCACAGGTGAAAAGGCGCCTCGCCGGGCAAAGAAAAAGATCGTCGCCATTGATGAGGAGCGTCAGGTCCTGACCGATGCAGACCGGATTCAGAACGATCTGCTTGATCTGGTAGAGTCCATGAAGATCAAACGCATCCTCACAGACTCTATCCGAGGTGTGGAGCGTGGCAAGACCAATCCCGACCGCATCTATGCCGTAGTCTATCATGGCGAGTTCAAGGTCCTGATCCCCTCGGAAGAGGCCATCTACGAACCGGACGACTACCGTGGCCAGCGCAAGAGCGACGTGCTTTACTACATGCTCAATAAGCGCATGGGCGCAGAGATCGACTACGTCATCCGCGGCGTAGATCCGGAAACCGGCATAGCGGGCGGCAGCCGCATGGAGGCTATGGCCCTGAAACGCAAGGCCTATTTTTACAAGACTGACCGTAACGGCAACTACCAGCTGTATGTCGGCTCCCGCGCCGAGGCCCGCGTCGTATCCGTCATCCGCGCCGGCATCTTTGTGGATCTGTTCGGCGCCGAATGCTATATCCCGCTCAAGGAACTGAACTACCAGCGCTGGGTGGACGCCAGTCAGCATTTCCAGCCCGGCCAGCGCGTACTCGTGCGAATCATTGAACTGGACCGCAGTGATTGGAACCATCTGCACGTGACCGTGTCGGTGAAGCAGGCCAGCGCCAACCCCTACGAGAAGGCCCTGAAACGCTATGTGGTCGGCGAACGCTACGTCGGCACCGTCAGCTTGGTGGATCTCACCGGTGTATTCGTCTCTCTCGATGGCGGCGTCGATTGCCTGTGTACGTATCCTCCCCGCGGCCGACCGCCCAGAGGCGCCCGCGTCACTGTCCGAATCCTCGGCGTCAACACGGAGAAATGCCGGATCTGGGGCACCATCACCCATATGTCCACTACACGCTGATGGGAGGAAAGCGACTATGCAGAAAAGAAAAAAGATCCCTGCCCTGCTGCTGACCCTGCTGCTCATGCTGGTACTGGCGCCCGCAGCATATGCCGATACCGACGCCAATACGCCTCAAATCACGCAGCAGCCCGACCAGCTGGTCCTGCAGCTCGGGGCACGCTGGGCTGGAGTGGAGTTCGAGCTGCGTACAGACGCCGGTGTCTTCCCGGTCCCGGTAGTTGTCGATGAGTCCGGCATCCTGAGAATGGATCTGGGCGGCAGCACCACCTATACCCTCAGCTGCATCAATTCCACCGTGTCCATCCCCGATCCGGAACCGACTGAGCCGGACACACCACCGACCACACAGCAGGACCCTGCCCCCTCTCAGCCGCCGGCCAATAACACATCCGGCAGCAACACCCGGAACGTGGTGCCCGTGGTCTTCTTCCTCGCCGCGCTGGCACTTGCTGTCGTGGGTCTCGTTGCCCTCTTCCTCTCCCGCCGCAGCGCCAGGCAGCGCTATGCCAATTGGGACGATGAGGAGGAAATTTGAGCAAACTGCACGAAAGATTTCCCCATACTGACCCCAGCGCCCCGGCATTGGCTATTGCACCAAAAATGCGCATTTCCTGCCTTTTTATTGACTTTTTCGGGCATTTGTGCTATATTATGAGCAGATCAAGAACTGCGCTCAGGCTTTCGATCCGTCGTTGGCCACGGCGGCAGACTTGCCTGATGAGCGGCAGGGAATCGTTACGGGACCACTTGTCCGATGGTCCCATACAGCGCAGATCTTGCAATAAGATGTAGCCGGAAGGCTGCTGAAATACAGTACAGAGTCGAATGCTGGAATCGACGTTTAACTCCAGCACTTGACTCTGTATTGTCTTTTTTGGCAGTCTTCCGGCTTTTTTCGTACCCTGACACAATCCTGCGGCCTGTTTTCCATTCCGGAAGACGGTCGTCTCGAATGGAGGTTTTGATAGATGAGCCGAAAGAATACGACCTGTCTGCTCCCCAAGAAGGGGCAGCAGCTGCGCTGCCACTGCGGGTGCCTTGCTGTGCTGCGCCCGGCCGAGGAGGTGTGTAAGCCCCCCTTCCCCGGCGCCATGGCTTATGTCTGCAGCAACTATCCCAGATGCGATTCCCTCGTGATCGCGGACCCGGTCACCAAGCAGCCCAGAGGGAGCCTCGCCGACAGCAACCTGCGTCGTCTTCGCTACCTCGCCCATAACCAGTTTGACCGGCTGCATCAATCCGGACGGATGACCCGCAAGGAGGCATATCGCTGGCTGGCACATGTGACCCAGTCGCCGGCCGGGCACGCACATATCGGGCACATGGGCGCCTATTACTGTCAGGTGGTCATCCGGGAGAGCAAAAAGCTGCTCCAGGACCCCAATCCGAACGCCGGTCGGATCCGGCCAAATATAGGAGGTGAGTATCATGCTGCCGCTCAATGATGAGCAGAGAATCCTGGTAGAAGAAAATATGGGCCTTGTGGGTAAGGTCATCAAGGACTGTCTGCAGAACCCCTCCGCTCAGGGATGCTATACCTATGACGATCTATTTCAGATTGGCTGCATCGGTCTATGCAAGGCAGCACAGACGGACCGGCCCGGCCGCGGCGCCTTCTCCACTTACGCCTATATCCTGATCCGCAATGAGATCTACAACGAGCTGGAGCGCGGTACCCGGTACACCCGGGAGGTGTCTTCCTGCTATCTGGAACTGGAGGATGACCCGCGTCAGGAAGACTATGAGCAGCAGCTGCGCTGCAGAGAGCTCATGAGCCTGTTGGACCGGGCTGAAGCTACAGCTACCGGTATCACTGCCAAGGGGATCCGCGCCCTGCGCATGATGTGCGATGGGTATTCCTGCAGGGAGATCAGTGCCCACTACGATACCACCCCCAACAACATCACCGCCTGGATGAGCAAGGCCCGCAAGTACCTAGCAAGCTTTGCTCAGCTATCCCCATCTGTTTGATGAAGATAATATGTGCTGCCGTACAGCGAAAGAGAGAACATGCTCTCTTCCCTGTGCGGCAGCTCTTTTTTTGTTTATGGAGGATTGTTATATGTGTTTGAAGCCTGACCTGTTTGCTAACCTCGCAGATCTTACCGGGTGCATGTATATCTCCGATCTGCAGCCCCTGCCGAGGTGCCAAGTACTATCCGCGGTACAGCAACTGTCCGCTGAGCAGTTTCCTGCACGAGACTGGATCGATGCGCTGTGCTACTTCTCATATCAGCATCAGTGGTCGGATCCGAAGATTCATACTCTCTCAGCTGTCAGCGCCAAAGCGCGGCTGATCCAGGGTCTGAGCCACAGTGTCATTTCGGCATAATAATTATATTAATTTCCTTATTTCCCGCATGGGAGAGAAACACGGAAGCGAACACCGCCGGACCGATTCTCGACCTCACAGGTACCGCCATGGGCCAGAACAGCTGCACGGACAATCGTGAGTCCCAATCCAGTCCCTCCGTCTGAGCGATTACGGGCTTTATCCACGCGGTAGAAAGGATCCCACAGTCTGGGCAAGTCTGCATCCGGGATCTGCTGTCCATCATTATCTACGACCAAGATCGCCTGACCATCCTGTTCGCTCAGGGAAACCGTGATCGTCCCACCTTCCGGCGTATGGCGCAGGGCATTGGTCGCAAGGTTCCTCACCAGCTTATTCAGATGTCCCTTATCCCCTTCGATCCACAGATCTTCCAAAGTCATAGAGAGAACGATCTTTTTCTGCTCCAAACTCAGTGCCATTGACTCCCACACCTCTTTGATGAGAGGAGCAAGTGCGACAGATTCGAGATTCAGCGAGAGTCCAGACTCCAATCGTGCCAGTTCCAACAGGCTGCTGACCAGATCGGCCATCTGGTCACTTTCCTTCAGAACGATATCCAGATAGGAGTCACGCTTTTCAGGCACTACATCCTCCCGGGCACACTCTGCATGGGCCCGTAGGATTGCCAGAGGCGTTTTCAGTTCGTGCGCTGCAGAACGAGTGAACTCCCGTTCCCGCTCCAGCTGCCCCTCAAGCTTTTTCTGTGCGTCATTGAACGCAGACGCCAATACATTCAATTCCTGGATCGGTCCATCTTCACTGCACTTACCTTCCTCCACCTCACGGCAAAGCGTCTCCACCGGAACCGTGACCTGCTTGGAGAGCTTGGCGGAGAGGAACAAAAGAACAATCAGTGTCAGAAGCGCAGTGCTGATGTATAATCCCGCATCTTGTTTGAGCGCTGCCGGCAGCACATCACATTCCACTGCAATATAGTTCACCACACCATCCGGATCCGTAGTGCCGATGGCAAATCCATTCGGCGACTGCACGGCACGCTTTTCACCAGCGATCTCTCTGTCCAGAACGGCATGAGCCTCGCGGTAGGAAGCCAGTCGCCGCTCCATATTGACCGGACCGTCCTTTCCGTTACTACTCCAGGATGGGAGCAGTACGCTGCAGACTCTCAGATATGCAAAGTCCCAAGTCTTGCTCTCACCCTCTGTGGAGGTCTCCACCATCGTTTGGGTGGTGCCATCCGGATGAATGATCTCAATTTTCTGGACAGCAATTTCATAACCGAGCCGCTCTACACCGGTCACACGCGCGAAACTGCCAGTGTTACTATTTCTATATTCATCAGGATAGATGGTGTAATCCCAACCATCCCGATTTGCAATAATCCAGTTAGCCAGAGCGATTTGACCCTGATCGTCAAGGCCTTCATCGAAGGAAAAATACCATCGTTGGCCCAAGTCGGTTCCTTCTTGATTGCCCCAGCCCCATGATAACTGGCTGCGCTCATAACCGTATAACGTCCGCACAACAAATGCCATGCCCCCGTCCATTTCACTGACCTGCCCCAAAGACAGGCTGCTGAGATTACCACTCAAAATGTGGTTTGCCTGTTCTCCAAGACCAGAAGCTATGTTATTGGTGTAAAACTCATAGTGTTCATCCACACTGGTTTGAGCAGCTCGGGCGGCCGTTTTCGCACCGGATTCCATATCAGAGCAGGTGTTGCTTGTGAATAAAACCATCGTCCCCAACCACAACAGCACGAAGGTGACCGTCAAGGACTGCATCAATCGCCAACGAAGTCGACGGGCTCTTTTCTTCTCAGAACGACTCATGGTTACACCTCCTCCAGCTTATATCCTGCTTTATACATAGTCTTGATCTGGCTGCCTGCCGAACCGAGGGCAGCGCGCAGGCTCCGAACTCTCACGTCCACGGCCCGATCTTCGCCTTCAAAGTCAAGCCCCCATACCTTGTCCAGCAACTGCTCACGGCTGAGCACACGATCCTGATTGCGCATGAGGCACAAGAGCAGGTCGTACTCTCTGGGCGATATCTTCACTTCTTCCTGCCCGACCAAACACAATCTTCGATTCGTGTCGAGCGTGATGGCTCCACAGGTAATGAAACCGGCCGGATTACCACCATTTCTCCGCCGAATGAGTGCCTGCGTTTTGGCAAGAAGGATGGCCAAAGAAAAGGGTTTTACTACATAATCGTCACACCCCAGCGCATAGCCCTTCAGAGTATCCTCCTCGCTACCCAGTGCGGTAAGAAACAGGATTGGAACATTGCTCTTCTTTCGCACAGACTGACAGACGGCAAATCCATCCAAACCCGGCATGAGAATATCCAGCAAAATCGCATCGTAGTCATTGTCCCGAAGGATGTCCAGTGCCTCTTCTCCGTTCCGAGCCAAGTCGCAGCCTAGTCCGTGTGCAGTGAAATAGTCCAAAACAATGTTCCGGATACGGGCTTCATCTTCCACTAACAGGATCTTTTCCATGGGTCATCCCTCCTTTCGCTGTCATGATAACAAAAACTTGTGTCGAAATGATGACCCTCAGAAGTATTATAGTTCTATCTGCAGCATTCATCAAATAAAACAGCGCAGCTCCCGCGTGGAAGCTGCGCTCAGTATGACCCGTTAAGGGGTTTCCTGCTGAACAATGTATTCTTTCAGCACAAAGGGGATATAGAAGCCACCATAGTCCTCAAGGTAAATAACCATTTCATTCTCTGGGTTTTGATACAGTCCGCAGCCTCCATATTTTTCGTCAAGATTTTTGCCTGAGAAGTCCACCGTGGGACTTCCGATATTTCTGTGTAAGATGCTTCTGAGATAACCCAACTCTACACTGCCCTCCGGGATCTCCGATACCGTTTCTCGACTCCGAGCATAAACTGCGCCATTGACCGCAATCTCTTCTCTGTATGCAAAATGATCAAAGATGCCATATCCAATGCAAAGAGCGAGGATCGTCGCAATCACCGCAGTCAGAGCAACTAATCTTTTCTTCTTTTTCCAGGCACCCTTAAAACGCTTCAACTGTTTTGCATCTCCGTCCGCTGGCAGCACGAACGCATTTTTCATGTTTGAAAGATATTTGCTGGCTGCTGTTTACTTTAAATGACATAAACCTTACCACCCTTCAAATCTATAACCATTATAACACAATAGATTTGGGGGTGGTAAGGTTGGCTGCGAATTATTCCATTTTCAGAAATTTCCTATACTTTTGACCCCGGCATCATGCCATTGCTCATAGAGGGCGCATATCATTTCTCAGAGAAACCTGCTCATCTTTTTCCACCTCCGGTGCACTATTTTGCAATGCGCCCTTTTTTTCTCTTATTCGCCGAAGGCCGCCGTCCCCCGCGTCAGAAGGTGATGCGAAGCAGGTCGGTCGACCACTCCAGATGTGCTTTCAGCGCCTCGGACGCCTTCTCCGGATCACGGGTACGCAGGGTCTTGAGAATATCCAGATGCTGCTGCGCGCTCACCCGCACGTCGTTGAGCGCGTCCACCGACATAGATTGATAACGCCGCAGGTTGGAATCGTAGCTGGCGACAATCCTCTTGATGTACTTATTCGTGCAGCGTTCGATAAAGAGGATGTGCAGCCTCCAGTCCAGCTCGGAAAACTCTCCTGGTCCGGGATACTCCCCACGCTCGCAGACATCGAGCTGCGCCTGAAACATACGCTCGTAATAGTCGATCTCCTCGTTGGTGATACGGTAAATGGACGTTTTGATCGCCTGCATCTCCAGCAGGCAGCGGACTTCGTACAGGTCCTCCATATCCTTTGAGGAGAGGGGCTTAACATAGGCGCCGATCCCGTTTTTGACCTCAACGAAATCCTCTGTCGCCAACATACGCAGCGCCTCACGCACAGGTGTCCGGCTCATGCCAAGCTGGGACGCCAGCTGGCTCTCGCTCAGAATGTCTTCGGGCATGACCTTTCCCTTGCAGATCGCGTCCTTGATCTCATCGTATGCTTTTTCCGACAGATTGACCTTATGCTTTGCTTCCAACATGATATTACTTTCCATTTCACAGTTTTCTCGGGAGAACGCGGGCAAAAGGCTCTGGTATGCGGTAGATCCCCGCATACCAGAGCATCGGCCCTCCGCCGCAGTTTTTGTTCATTATACACAACCGCTGCGCAGATTGCAATGTAAAAATTCCGCGGAGCCGCGCTGTGTCGATCAGGCGAATGCAAACAGCGTGAACGCGGGCCAATAGGTCACGAGCATCAGCACGACCAGCAGCGCAAACAGGAACCAGATCATGTACTTCATCATCTTGCCGATGGAAACGCCGGAGATGGCGGAAGCCACGAACAGGTCGATGCCATAGGGCGGCGTGCAGAAGCCTATGGCGAGGTTCATCGTCAGCATGATGCCAAAGGTAACGGGACTCATGCCCAGCGCCGTGACAACGGGCAGCAGGATGGGCGCGAGAATGATGGTCGCTGGAATGTTATCCACCAAGCAGCCGACAATGAGCAGGAACAGGTTGATGAGTACGAAGAGCAGTATCTTGTTGTCGGTAATGCCGAGCATGGCAGCCGCCAGCGTACGGGGAATGCCCGTCAGACTGAGGTAAGCCGCGAACGCAGAGGACAGGCCGACCATGAATGTGGTCGCGCCGTTGACAATGACGGTATCGCGCAGCGCCTTATAGGCCGCCTTCGCGTCCAGCTCCTTATACACAAAGCGGCCGACGATGTAGGAATACACCACGCTGATGACGGCAGCCTCCGTAGGAGTGAACCAGCCGCTGTAGATGCCGCCAAGAATGATGACCGGAGAGAGCAGCGCCCAGATCGCATCAACAAAGCTGACCCAGATGGCCTTAAAGCTGAATTTCTTGCTCTCGCCCTTGAAGCCGTACTTCTTGCTAAGAATGTAGCAGGCGATCATCAGCGCAATGCCCATGGCAATGCCGGGGACCACGCCCGCTTTGAAAAGATCGGTGATCGACGTGCCGGTGGCAACGCCGTAAATGACAAAGGGAACGCTGGGGGGAATGATAACGCCGATCGTGCCGGCGGCAGCGCAGATGGCCGCGCTGTAGCCCTCGTGATAGCCCTTATCCTTCATCGCGGGGATCATGAACGAGCCGACCGCAGAGGTAGTAGCGATGGCCGAGCCGGAGATCGCCGCAAAGAACATGCAGGTGATCGTGGTGACCATGCTCAGGCCGCCCGTGATAAAGCCCATAAAGGTATCAAAGAAATTCAGCATACGCTTGGCGATGCCGCCGCCGCTCATCAGATTACCTGCGAGCATAAAGAACGGGACCGCCATCAGGGGGAACGAGTCGCAGCCGGTGATGGCCTTCTGCGAGATCATCAGCAGCGGAATGCTGCCGTCGCCGCAGACAAGAATGGCGATCAGGGTGGCGATACCGATGGCGTAGCCGATCGGCACCATCATGATCAGCAGAATAAAGAAGCTGGCAAACAATACGATCGATTCCATTTACTCTACCTCCTTGCCGGCCGCTTTCTTAATATCCTCCACGACCTGACCGATCAGGCGCAGGCTGAGGATAAAGGACGAGATGGGCAGAACGCTGTAGACGATCCACATCGGCAGGCGCATCGCGCCGGACACATTGCCGCGGGTATACATCTGATTGACCAGCTCGCTGCCGTTGATGACAAGAAATACATTGAAGGCGATCAGGACCAGCGTGGCAAAGATGTCCACGACCGAGATGACCTTCTCATTTTTGACCAGAGACTTCAGCAGCTCCACCTTGATGTGCTGCTTGTCCCGCTGCGCGATGCTGACACCCAGCCAGATCTGCCAGATAAAGATGTAGCGCGTCAGCTCCTCGCTCCACGTCAGGGAGTCATTGAAGACCTTACGCATGATGACCTGTGCGAACACGATCAGCGTCGTACAGACGAGGCTTCCGCAGAGGAGGTATTCCTCCAGCTTGTCGTAGCCGTAGATCAGCTTTCCGAAAAAGCCGGTCTTTTTCATAGATGAGCTCAACTCCTCTCGAGAAAATACGGCGGGCGGGCCGTCGCCGCGCACGGGAACGGCCCGCCATATCCGTTAGGGAACAAAACCGATTGCGTAGAATTACTTGTTGAAGGAAGTGGCAAGATCAAAGATCTCGGTACCCCATGCCGCCTTGTACTCGTCGTACATGGGCTGGACCTTATCGACGAAGGACTGATACTGCTCGTCGGTGAGGTAGTTGACCTCCATGCCGGCCTCCTGCAGCTTGGCGACGATATCCGTGTTGTCCTCAAGCTCGATGTTGCGCTGGTTGGCGACCATGTTGGCGCAGCACCCCTTGAGAATGGCCTGATCGTCGGCGCTGAGGCTGTTGACCCAGTTCTCGTTGGTCAGAATGGGCAGGAAGTTATGGACGTGGTTATCGATGGTCAGATACTTCTGGACCTGCTGGAAGCCGGAGGCGTAGATCAGCGTGGGGGGATTCTCCTGGCCTTCGACCGTGTGCTGCTGCAGGCCGGTGAACAGCTCAGAGAAGCTCATCGGAGTGGCGTTCGCGCCAAGGACCTCGTACATGCGGATAAAGACGGGGGAGTTCATCACGCGGATCTTCAGGCCGGCGAGATCATCGGGAGTGTAGATGGGACGGACGGAGTTGGTGGTGCAGCGGGGGCCGTTGTAAACATAGCCGAGGCTGATGAAGCCGTTGCCGGCGATCCACTCGTCGATCTGCTCGCCGAGCTTGCCGTCAAGTGCGTCAAACGCACTCTGCGCGTCGGTGAACAGGTAGGGCATATCCAGAACGCCGATGCGCTCATTGTAAGCCGTCAGAACGGAAGTGGAGGGCAGAGCCATCTGAATGGTACCCATTGCGACAGATTCGCACAGCTCTTCGTCGCCACCCAGCTCAGCATTGGGGAAGATCTGGACTTCGATGCGCCCATCGGTCTTGGACTCGATCTCGTCCTTGAAGATCAGCAGAGCCTTATGGGTGGAACGGTCCTCGGCCTCAACGTGGCCGATCTTGAGAACGATCTTCTCAGCGGAGGGATCTGTCTGGGTATCGCCATTGCCGCTGGGGGCGTCGGTCTTGCTGCCGCAGGCAGTCAGGGCCAGGATCATAGCGAGTGCAAGGATCAGAGATAACACCTTTTTCATTTCAATTCCTCCTGTTTTCATCGCTTCTTGCTGTTTATTTCTTCCGGGATACGCCCGGTGGGGCACACTTTTCGTCTTCCCCTCACACGATCTCGACAAAGCCCTCGTCGGCATTGACGAGCAGCGTGTCGCCGTCCTTGACGGTCTCGTAAAACTCCTCCGGCAGGCGGTCGACCATGGGGATCTCCATAATGATCGCAC
>OGHO01000786.1_pt1 | contig 36479 bp, 27 predicted proteins | sample 1571421 | NCBI WGS metagenome assembly OGHO01 (sample SAMEA2581937, study PRJEB24529) | metagenome | biome: Human gut stool | place: China | collected 2011
TGGGCACGCTGCTGGCCGGCATCGTCGGCGTGAGCAACATCATGCTGGTGCTCGTCAAGGAGCGCACGCAGGAGATCGGCATCCGCCGCGCACTGGGCGCCCCGCCGCGGGCCATCATCTCGCAGATCCTCTCCGAAAGCTTCGTGCTGGCCTTCATTGCGGGCGTACTGGGGCTGACGGCGGCCGTGGGGCTGCTGTCGGTGGTCGACTCGATCTACTACCAGGCGGTCACCGTGGCACAGGACGGATTCGAAATATCGTGGATGATCTCCTTCGGCACGGGCATCGCGGCGCTGGCGATCCTCGTGGCGGGCAGCCTGCTGGCGGGTGTCATCCCCGCGACCCGCGCCCTGCGGATCAAGGCGGTGGACGCCATACGCGAAGAATAGAACTGAAAATTAAAAACCATATTTGCGGCTATGAAAAAGTTTCTGAAGATTTTTGCCGGAGTGCTCTTTGCGGCGCTCTTACTGGGAACCTTCTGGTTTCTGTGGCAAAAGACCCGTCCGGTGAAGGTCGTCTACACGATCGTGGAGCCGAAACTGGACACGCTCAAACAGTTCGTGGTGGCCACGGGCAAGGTAGAACCCCGCGACGAGGTGATGATCAAACCCCAGATTTCGGGCATCATCTCCGACGTTTACAAAGAGGCCGGGCAGCTCGTCCGCAAGGGCGAGGTGATCGCCACGGTGAAGGTCGTGCCCGAAATGGGCCAGCTGTCGAGCGCCGAATCGCGCGTCTCGGTGGCCGAAATCTCGCTGGCGCAGACCCGCCGCGAGTACGACCGCACGAAGGCCCTCCACGAAAAGGGCGTCGTCTCGGACGAGGAGGCGGAGCAGGGCCGCACGGCCCTCGACAAGGCCGAAGAGGAGCTGCAAAACGCCCGGGAGAACCTGGAGATCGTGAAGAACGGCATTTCGAGCCGCTTCAAGGAGTTGAGCAACACGCAGATCCGATCGACGATCGACGGTATGATCCTCGACGTGCCGATCAAGGTCGGCAACTCGGTGATCCAGGCCAACACGTTCAACGACGGCACGACGATCGCCACCGTGGCCGACATGTCGAACATGCTCTTCCGGGGCAACGTCGACGAGACGGACGTGGGCAAACTGCACGAAGGCATGCCCGTCAAACTCACCATCGGCGCCCTGCAGAACGTCGAACTCGACGCCACGCTGGAGTACGTGTCGCCCAAGGCCACGGAGGACAACGGCGTGATCCTGTTCGAGGTCAAGGCCGCCGTGAGAATTCCCGCCAACGTCTTCGTACGCGCCGGGTACAGCGCCAACGCCAGCGTGATGATCCAGAGCCGCGAAGGGGTGCTCACCCTCCCGGAGAGCACCGTGGAGTTCGAGGGCGACAAAACCTACGTACACATGCTCACCAGCGCCGAAGGGGCCGAGGAGCAGACCTTCGACAAGCACGAGGTGAAAATCGGCCTTTCGGACGGCATGAACATCGAGATCACCGAAGGCGTGGCCGCCGGAGACAAGATCCGCGGCGTCAAGGAGGAGAAGAAGAAAAAGTAACCGCAAAAACACCGCAGCATGAAAACCGGCATCCTACTCGCCGCCCTGTGCGCCGCCGCAACGACGGTCTGCGCGCAGAACGCATCCCTGAAAAACGCCGAACCGGTACTGCTTCCGGATACACCCGTGATTGCGGAACCGACCGAACCGGCGCCGGGTGCGGCATGGTCGCTCGACGACTGTATCGGCTACGCCCTGCACAACAACATCAGCGTACAGCAGCGGGCGCTGCAAATCGAACGCAACAGCATCGATCTCTCGACTTCCCGGTTCAGCCGCCTGCCCAGCCTGAACGCTTCGGCCGGCGCCGACGCCTCGTTCGGCCGCGTGCTTTCGAGCGACAACACCTATAAGGAGAAGAACCAGACCTCGGGATCGCTCAACGTCTCGGCCTCCATGCCGCTTTTCCAGGGCATGCGCATCAACCGTCAGATCAAGGCCGGGAAACTGAACCTCGCGGCCGCGGTGCAGGACCTGGAAAAAGCCCGCGAGGACGTGTCGATCAACATCATGACACTCTATCTCGACGTACTCTACAACAAGGAACTGGTCGGCGTGGCCGAACGCCAGCTGGCGTTGAGCACGCAGCAGGCCGCGCGCAGCCGTGCGCTGGCCGCCGCGGGCAAGCAGCCCGAATCGGCCGTCTACGAGAGCGACGCCCTCGAAGCCAAAGACCGGCTGACGCTCACCCAGGCCCGCAACGACCTGCGGCTGGCCCTGCTCGATTTAAGCCAAGCCCTCAACCGCGAGAGCGCCGCAGGATTCGACATCGTAGAGCCTGCGCTCGACAGCATGACCCTCGCTTCGCTCCACCGCCTCGGCTCGGTGGAAGACGTATACGCCTACGCCGCCGAGAACCGGCCGCACATCCGCGCGGAACGGCTGCGGCTCGAAGGCTCGGAACATTCGGTCGCCGTAGCCCGCGCGGACCTCTATCCGTCGCTGTCGCTGTCGGGCGGATACGGCACGGGAATTTACAGCGCCGACAAGGACAAATTCTGGGCGCAGATGCGCCATAACAGCCGCGAATACGTCGGCGTCTCGCTCGACATCCCGATCTTCAACCGCCGGGCCGCGCGCAACAACATCAGCAAGGCGCAGATCGCCGTGCGCAGCCAGCAGCTCGCCGTCACCGAAGCCGAACGCGACCTGCGCAAGCAGATCGAGCAGGCATGGTACAACGCCGACGCCGCCTATGCCAAATACCACTCGGCGGAGGCCGCCTCGGCCTCGGCGAAGGTGGCGTTCGCCTACGAGGAGCAGAAAGCCGAAGCCGGCAGGTCGACGATCTTCGACTTCAACGACGCCAAGACACGCATGGAAAAGGCCGAATCCGAAGCCGTGCAGGCCAAATACGAGTTCGTTTTCCGTTCGAAGGTTCTCGATTTCTACCGCGGAAAACCGTTGCAACTCTGAAAAAAGGGAATTTTAATATACGAATTCAAACAAAGAGGATGACCTGAAACGGTCACCCTCACTGCTACCCGGAACACCAGGTCCCTGAAGAATCCAGGCGGCTGCCGGATTGAATCCCGGACCTCCTCCGGCGGAAAAGTCCTTCGTGCGTCACTGATGATCTGTGTTTATCCCAGCAGTACAAAAGTAAACAAATTATCCCAGCCCGCAATAGGCGGGGCGTTTTTGTAATAAGGCTCGACCAAAATGTCATACCCCGAAAAGGCAAAATAATACGCCCGGACGCATACGAACCACTTTTCGTTCTGCAAAAAAGCGGCAATCCGGAAAATTTGACCTACTTTTGCAACGGTTTCAACAGTTGAAAGGATGGAATGGCTTAAAGAATTGCTCGTCGAGCACTCGGCTTTGCAGGCCGTCGTGGTGATTTCGCTCATCTCGACGATCGGTATCGGACTGGGAAAGATCCGCTTTTTCGGGATCTCGCTCGGCACGGCCTTCATCTTCTTCGTGGGCATTCTGGCCGGGCATTTCGGCCTCTCGCTCGACCCGGCGATGCTGACCTACGCCGAAAGTTTCGGACTGGTGATCTTCGTCTACGCTCTCGGTTTGCAGGTGGGACCGGGTTTCTTCAGTTCGATGCGCGCCGACGGACTGCGGCTCGTCTCCCCCGCCATCGCCATCGTGCTGCTCGGAACGGCCCTGGCCATGGCGATGAGCTGCGCCTTCGGGGTCTCGATGCCCGACATGTCGGGCATTCTGTGCGGCGCGACGACCAACACCCCGGCGCTGGGCGCCGCGCAGCAGACGCTGCAACAAATGGGCATCGACGCCAACGGAGCTGCGCTGAGCTGCGCCGTGGCCTACCCGCTGGGCGTCGTGGGCGTGATTCTGGCCGTGGTCTTCCTGCGCAAGCTCTTCGTGCGCCCTTGCGACATGCCGGGACCCGACGCCGAGCACCGCAAGAACGTCTTCATCGCCAGCTACCACCTCACCAATCCCGCGGTCTTCGGCAAGAGCGTCCACGAAATCGCGACGCAGAGCCACCACCATTTCGTCATCTCGCGCCTGTGGCGCGACGGCCGGGTTTCGATCCCCACCTCGGACAAGACCCTGCAGGAGAACGACGTGATCCTGGTCATCACCACGCCCGGCGAAGCCGACGCCCTGCGGCTGATCTTCGGCGAACAGGAGACCAAGGACTGGAACACGGAAAACATCGACTGGAACGCCGTCGACAGCCAGCTCATCTCGCAGCGCATCCTCGTGACGCGCCCCGAAATCAACGGCAAGAAACTCTCGCAGCTGCGCCTGCGGAATACCTACGGCATCAACATCAGCCGCGTCTACCGCTCGGGCGTGCAGCTGCTGGCCACCCCCGACCTGCGTTTACAGCTGGGCGACCGTCTGACCGTGGTGGGCGAGGCGGAGGCGATCCGCAACGTCGAGAAAATCCTCGGCAACGCCGTCAAGAGCCTCAACGAACCCAACCTCGCAGCGGTGTTCATCGGCCTGATCCTCGGCCTCACGCTGGGGAGCATCCCCGTGGCGATCCCCGGGATTTCGATTCCCGTGAAACTGGGCCTCGCGGGCGGCCCGATCATCGTCGGCATCCTGATCGGCACATTCGGGCCCCGGCTCCACATGATCACCTACACCACCCAAAGCGCCAACCTGATGCTGCGCGCGCTGGGCCTTTCGATGTACCTCGCATGCCTCGGGCTGGATGCCGGAACACACTTCTTCGAAACCGTCATGCGTCCCGAGGGAGCCTTGTGGCTCGGCATCGGATTCGCACTGACGTTCGTGCCGGTAGTGCTGGTGGGGCTGTTCACCCTGCGGGTGCTGAAGGTCGACTTCGGATCGGTCTCGGGACTGCTGTGCGGCAGCATGGCCAACCCGATGGCGCTCAACTACGTGAACGACACGATCGAAGGCGACAACCCCTCCGTATCCTACGCCACGGTCTATCCCGTGTGCATGTTCCTGCGCGTGATCATCATTCAGGTGATGCTGATGCTGGTGCTTTAGCCTCTTCCGAAGCGGATCGTTCCGCCTGCGGCTTTTGCGGGACGGACGGCGGCGTCTGCGACGGCGTCTGTGCAGTTTGTGGAGCGGAAGGCGGCGGCGTTTGCGGCGGCATCTGTGCGTTCTGCGAAAACGCATTGCGCAGCGAGGCGACATCCTCCCCCGACGGATTCTGGAAGACCCGCAGCCCGAATTCGGGAATCACGGCCAGCACATGATCGAAGACATCCGACTGAATTCCTTCGTAATCCACCCACACGACCGTGTCGGTAAAGAAATAGAGCTGCATCGGAAGCCCCGTTTCGGTGGGCTGCAACTGCCGCACCATCAGCGTCATATCCTTGTTCACCGGGACCTCGCTCCGGAGGTAGCGGACCAGGTAGGCCCGGAAAACCCCGAGGTTGGTCTGATGCAGGCCGTTGATCCGCCGTTCTCCGGAGCCGATGCCGTGCGCGGCGTTGTACTCCTCGACACGGCGTTCGGTCTGATCGACGTAGTCGCGGATCAGGTCGATCGTGCGGTAGTGGTCCAGCATCTCGGGCGTACAGAAACGCACGCTCGTCATGTCGATCGCCACCGAGCGCATCACGCGCCGCCCGCCCGAAAGCTGCATGGCATGCCAGTTGGTGAACGAATCGGTCGTCAGCAGATAGGGCGGCAGCATGACGAGCGTGTTGTCCCAGTTGCGGATCTTGACCGTCGTCAGCGACACCTCCTCGACGTTGCCGTCGGCCCCGTACTTGGGGACCGAAATCCAGTCCCCGACCTTGAGCATGTCGTTGGCCGCGAGCTGGATGCCCGAGACGAAGCCGAGGATGCTGTCGCGGAAAATCAGCATCAGCACGGCTGCCGAGGCGCCCAGCCCCGTCAGCAGAATGGCGGGCGACTTGTCGAGCAGGATCGAAATAATCAGGATCGTGCAGATCAGCAGCGCGATGCCCTGCGCCGTCTGCCGCAGGCCCTTGATGGGTTTGTTCTGCCAAGCAGGGCGTGCCGCGGCGATGCGGAAGGCGGCATAGAGCAGCGCGTTGACGAAGCGGAAAACCGAAAAGACGATATAGGCCTGCATGAGCCGCAGGACGATGACGCGCCCGGTGGATTTCTCCTCGAAGACCACCGGGAGCACGACGGCCAGCAGGATAGCGCTCAAAATATGGCACATGCACCGGAGAACCGGAACGCTGAAAAGCGTATCGTCCCACTTGGCCCGGGTGCGCTCCACCAGCCGGCGCACTCCGCGCACGATTCCCAACTGCAACAGCAGGTCGAAAACCACGGCGGCCAGCACCACAAGCACGAAAGCCGCCCAGCGGTCGAGCGTATCGCTGGCGGCCGAAGTCAGGCCCAGCCATTCGAGCAGGGCGTGCGTCCAACGTTTCAGAAGTGTCTGCATGTACGTACCCGTATCAATTTTCGGGCCTCAACCGCAGCGGCGGCCGAAAACCCGGAAACGACGCCGGTACGGACAACGGAGTTACCCGAGAATCAACCCGACCTCGCCCTCGAAGTTGGGCGTGAAGAGGCCCTGTCCGAGGTTTTCGCGGATTTCGTACGGGGACCAGAAACGCCCGCCGTCGAGTTCTCCGCTCGGGCGGACCACCCCGTCGTAGACCGTGCGGAAGACATGGACCAGCTCGTATTCGCACTCCGAGCGGAACGGATAGACCGCGACCGCCCCGGGCACGAAATCCGTGATGCCCAGCTCCTCGCGCACCTCGCGCCGCAGGGCCTCGCCGACGGTTTCGCCGTAGTCCACATGGCCGCCCACGGCCGTATCCCAGCGTCCGGGCTGGATGTCCTTCCATGCGGGGCGTTTTTGCAGGTAGAGTTCACCCCGCGAATTGAAGACGTGGAGATGCACCACCGGGTGCAGGAGCATCGACCCGCCGTGGCACTCGCCGCGCGAGGCTTTGCCGACGACGTTTCCCGCCGTGTCGACCACGGGAAAGAGTTCTTCGCTGTTATCGCAGTTCATGTCGGGGATATTTCCGGATGTAGACGATGACGGCCAGCATGCCCAGCAGCACAAAGGCCGCGCCCGGCAGGGCCGTATACCGGTAACCGAGTTTATGGTCGATCGGCAGGCCGCCGCAGAAAGCACCCAGCGCATTGCCGAGGTTGAAGGCCACCTGCACGAGAGCCGCGCCGAGCATCTCGCCGCCCCGCGAGTTTTCGAGGATCAGCAGCTGCTGGGGCGACGACACGCAGAACAGGCACGCCGTCGTGAGGCACATCAGCGTCAGCGAGAGGGACGGAATATGCGCCCCGAAAAAGATACCGACGAGTGCGAGACCGGCCACGCCGAGCGTGAAGCGCACGACCTTCTCGGGCGTGAAGCGGTCGGCATAGTGGCCTCCGACGATGTTGCCGGCGAACATGCCGAAACCGGCCAGCATGATGATCAGCGTCAGGTCCTCGGGGCGAAACCCCGAGGTGTGGACCATCAGCGGACTGACGTAGCTGTACCAGCAGAAGATGCCGCCGTTGCCGAGCATCACCGAGAGGAGCACCAGCCACGGGGCGAACTTTTTCAGAAAGCCGAACTGCCCTTTAAGCCCCGTGTCGGGCAGAGCCGGAAGGGCGGGGACCCAGAGTTTCACGAGCAGCAGCGCCACGGCGCCCCACACGGCGACGATACCGAACGTGGCGCGCCACGTCACGGCCCCGCTGATGTAGGTTCCCAGCGGCACGCCGAACAGATTGGCGACGGTCATTCCGACGACCATGATCGACACTGCTTCGGCGCGTTTCCCCTTGTCGGCGACGCGCTCGGCGACGATCGACCCCACGCCGAAAAAGGCCCCGTGGGGAAGTCCCGAGATGAAGCGCATGGCCACCAGCGTCCAGTAGTTCGGCGCGAGGGCCGCGCAGGCGTTGCCGACGATAATCAGCGTCACGAGGGCCAGCAGGATGTGCTTCAGCGGGCGGGTGCGGGCTACGAGGACCGTAAGCGGCGCACCGAAGCAGACGCCCAGCGCATAGGCGGAGATCAGGTGTCCGGCCTCCGGAATCGTAACCCCGAGGCTGCGGGCAATGTCAGGCAGAATGCCCATCATCACGAACTCCGCCATTCCGAGCGCAAGCGTTCCGAATGCCAGAGCGATCAAACTTTTCTTCATCGGACCGAAATCATTAATTTTCCAACGGGGTGCAAAAATAGCACAAAAAAGGTGAAAAGTTTTTGCCTCTTTTCACCTTTTTCCAATTTTTCAGAGTTTGGGTCCCGACTCCCGCGGCTGGCCCACTTCGAAGCCCAGCGCCCGCATCCACTCCACGGTGGCGGCATCGACCTGATCGTTCCGGTCGGCCCAGCGGCGCTCCTCGATCAGTTGCTTCTTACGCTCCTCCAGGGCTTTCAGCAGCGGGAAATCCGGATGTGCGAGATGCGTCTTCTCCTCACGCTGCGAGGGCCGGATCCTGCGGTCGAAGACCGCGTCCTGCGTCGGACGCCGCGCGCCCTCCCACTTGAACCCCTTGAGGTAAAGCTCCTGGTCGGCGGGAATCTTGTCCATCGGGTAGATGTTCCAGTCGGGGTCCTTGCGGTAGACGATCGTCACGACCTGCTTGTCCTCGATGTAGAACGAACAGTCGCCGCTCTCGATGACGCCCATGCCCGTGATCTCGGGCGGCTCGCCGTCCTGCATGTAGTAGATCGTCTGGGCATTGCCGTTCACGTCGTTGCGGTAGATCTGATTGTCGCGGAACCACGCCGTCATCTGCTTGCCCGCCACCTGGTTGTAATGGACCGTATCGAGCTGGGAGACCATCATCGGAGTGCCGATGAACTCGGCGCGCGTGATCTGCTGGTTCTCGGTGAATATGTCCATCACGTCGGAGGTGATCTGGTTGCCCTGGTTCCACAGCACGGGGTCGATGTAGAGATGAATCGTCGAATCGGTGCTGATGGCCGTCATCGAGTCGCATACGGCCTGGAAATCGGAACGGAAAATGCGCACATTGCGGAAACCCTTCATCAGGCGGTAAACCGAGTCGGCGGAGTCGGTGAGCGAATCGACCGAGTCGGCCGGAATCTGCATCGCCAGCGAGTCGGCGGCCAGCGAATCGGACATCTGCAACAGCAGCGAATCCATCTCCCGGTCGTTGCGGGCGATCAGCGAGTCGATCTCGCGCAGGGCCGTGGAATCGACCGGAATCACCTTGCCCTTGCGGGCGGCGCGGGCCTGGCGGGCGCGGAGTTTCGACTCGGCCTTGAGTTTGCGCGCAGCGAGGCGCCGCTCCTCCCGCTCCTTCTGGGCCAGCAGTTTGGCCGTCGTCTTCTCCTGGCGTTTCCGGGCGATCTCCTCCAGTTTTTCCTTCTTGGCCTTGGCGGCCGCGGCCTTTTGAGCCGCTTTCAGCTTGGCGGCCTGCTCCTTGAGGTAGGCTTTCCGGGCATCGCCGACCAGCGTATCGAGCGGATTGACGGCCGGAACGGCCAGCGAATCGGGAACGGAAACGCCCTGCAACGAATCGGGGACCTCCTGCCGGGCCAGCGAATCCGGCCCTGCGGCGTCTTCCGGCGAACCGGAACCGGCATCCGGAACGCGGGGCCTTCCGAGCGAATCCACAGCAGGATGGCCTCCGGAAACTCCCCCGGCCGGGTGGTGCGGCGTCCCGAGAACGGCTGAATCGGCTTTCAGGCGCGCCAGCGAGTCGGCTTTGGCCGCGGCAGCGGCACGGCGCAGCGCGTTTTCATTGATCGTGAAGAGGTACATCGAGTCAGCGCGCATGAAAAGCGAGTCGCCCTGCGAAAGGTCGTAACTCACCACCGCGGGACGGCGCGTGAGAAACGCATTGCCCGGCTCCTTCCAGTACTCGCCGTAGTCCCCGAAGGCGATCACCTTGTGTTCGGCGTCGTCCAGCTGCAGATCGCGCCGCAGGATCACATGGTCCTCGGCGCGGTAGTAATGGAGGCTGTCGCTCCAGATCTCCTGCTTTTCGGTCAGAATATAGCCGTTGCGCGTCACGATGTAGAGCGTGTCGGCCTTGTCGTAGGAACCGCGGTCGGCATAGAGATAGTCGCCGTCCTTGTTCCAGATGTTGGTACGCTCGAAGAAAAAGGCATTGTCGGTAGCCATGTTGTAGACCACCGAATCGCCCTTGAGTTCGTATTCGTCGTTGCGCATTTCGACGCGGTCGACGGCGATCAGCTCCTTCGTGTCGGCATAGTAGTAGCCGCGGACCGATTCGAGCAGGTTCTCGCGGTTGAGCATCACCCCGCCGTCGGCGAATTCGCCGACGTTCTCCTTGGTGTTGAACAGGAATTTATAGGTGTAGAGCGTGGCGTCGCCGTCGACGACCTTGACGATGTCGGAGTAGACCCGCGCCTCGTTCAGCTCGCCGTCGTACTCGGCCCTGTCGCCGTAAATATAAGTGGTATTCTTGTTGATCAGCACGTGGCCGAAGAACTCGATGCGCATATCGGAGTAGCGCACGGCCGAGTCGCACGTGATGACGGCGCCGTTGTGCTGTGCGGCGAAGTTCCCCACCAGGAAAACCACCGAATCGCCCGGGGCGATGGGGCCCATCAGGTCCGATTTGAGGTCGATGAGCTTTTTCTCGCCCTCCGGCTCCGGAGCCTGCATGCCGCCGCGCGCCGCAACCACGGCGGCGGCCAACACCACGACGGCTATGGACAAGAGCCTGCGCACGACCTATTTCACCCAGTGTTTGTTCTCGAACTCCCCGTTGCGGAATTCGGGCGAGATATAGACGTACATGCCGTCGATCTTCTTCGAAAGCCACTCCTTGAAGACCCGCTCCTGCTTGTCCTGCAGGGCCATCTCTTCGAGCCGCAGGTAGTCCTCGTTGAGCGAAGCCGTATGCGTGGGGATCACCTCGACCAGCTTGACGATCTTGGCCATCTGGTTGCCGAGCATGTCTTCGGTGAGGTAGGCCTCCGAAATCTCACCGGGTTTGAGCCGGTTCAGGGCGTTGTAGTCGTCGAGGCTCTTGAAACGGCCGAAGTCCTCCTTGAGGAATTTCGTGACGGTCAGTTTGGCGTCGAAGGCGTTGAAACGCTCCAGGATGTCGTGGTTCGAGACGATACCGCCGTTCATCTTCGACTGCGCGTCGTCCGAATGGAGCAGCGCGGCCTTCTCGAAAGTGATCGAATCCTTGCGGATCACCTTCACCAGGCTGTCGAGCGTATTGAGCGAACCGCTCAACTCCTCGGTCGTATAGACCGGGCGCAGCAGGATATGGCGGAAATGGTAGAGCCGGCCGCGCTTGTCCAGAAGCTGGATGATATGGAAGCCGAACTGCGACTCGACCACCTCGGAGATCTGGCCGGGGCGCATCTTCTCCAGCGCCGCGCCGAATGCAGGGTCGAGCTGTTCGATCGTCGAGGGGTCCATCTCGCCGCCCCGCATCATCGTGCCGGGGTCCTGCGAATACATGCGGGCGAGGTTTTCGAACTTGGCCTTACCCGTGATCACGCGTTCGCGCATGTCGATCAGCCGTTCGCGCGTGCGCTGCTTGGCGGCGGTCATCGACTTGGGGAACTTGGTGATCTGCGCATAGACATACTGATCGGCGACGAGCGGCAGGCTGTCCTTCGAGATCGACTTGTAGAAACGCTCCACCTCGCCCGGGATCACCGACACCTTGTCGACCACCTCGTTCTGCATGGAGTTGGCATAGGCCTGCTCCTCGTAACGCTGACGCATGATTTCGCGGATGTTGAAGATCGGCATGTGGTGCTTGGCTTCGAGCCGGGTGATCGACCCTTCGGCCTCGACCATCTGCTGCACCTGCTCCTCGACACGCGCCATGATGTCGGCGTCGTTGACCTTCACCGAGTCGATCTGCGCCTGGTTGTAGAGCAGCTTCTGGGTCATCAGCGCTTCGAGCGCCTCGTTCATCGGGTCGCGGTCGGAAGTGTATCCCTCCTGGCGGCGCTGTTCCGTCAGCTGGCGCGCATAGTCGTCCACCTCGGAGTAGAGGATCGACGATCCGCCCACCACGGCCACCACCTTGTCGAGCATCACCTGTCGTTTCTGCGCAAGGGCGCCTGCGAACAACAGGGCGAGCGCCGCGGCCATCATAGCTTTTTTCAACATCTTGGTTTCGTTTATCGTTTTATTTTTATTCGTCTTTCTTCGGTTTCTCGTCGGCGAAAATCCTCACCTCGCCCATCTCCGCGGCCCGGGTGCAAAGCTCCTCCTCGTGCGAGCGGATGATCTCGCCCTTGCGCTGGTTGAACAGGATGCGGCGGATCGTCCCGCGCAGCCGTTCGAGCGGAATCGGCTCGCCCTCGCGCAGCACGGCGTCGATCTGGAAATAGTAGCGCGCATGGCTGTCACGCATCTCCTGCACGGCATTGGTCGCCAGCACCGAGTCGTAACTTTGCGAACGCAGCGTCGGAAGGTAACTCAAAAACTCCGGAAAGTCGATCCACTGGTCGCGGAAATCGTCCACCGTGAAGTCGTTCTTTTCACAGATGTCCCTGAAATCCTGCTGCTGCGCCTCCGACCTGGCCCCCATCAGCGTCTTGAGCTTCGCGGCCTGCCGGTATCCCTCGCCGAAACGGACGATGCGCCCCTTGACGATCGTGCGGTCGAGCTTGAAGTCGGCCTTGTGGGCGTTGTAGTAGGCCGCGATCTCGTCGGCGGTGAACACCGTATCGATCGAACGGTCGACGTAATGCTGGTCCAACTGGCGGATCAGCAGCGCCTGACGGTACTCCTCCACCATCTTGTCGATGTCGCCCGCCGAAGAGGAAAAGAGCGTCTCCGCCTCCTGGAGTTTGAGCTGCTTGAGCACCCAGCGGTCGATGTAAACCTTCATGAAGGCCGCGCTGTCGTCGCCCGAAAGCCCCTGCGGAACTACCGACCGCACGTCGCCCAGCCGCAGGTCCTTGCCGCCGGCCCGCGCGATGGTCGTGTCGCCGGCGAAATAACGCGGCAGCTCCCGGCAGCCCGCCAGCAGCAGCACACCCGCCGCGACCGCTATTTTCGCTCGCAAATTCATATTCCGAAGGGCAAAGATAGAAAATTAACGTAAGTTCGACGAATTTTTGCTTATACTATTTTTCAAGAGTCACAACGCTCCGTAGAACTCGTCGAACTCCCGTTACGGCGTTAAAAACACCGGATTCAACATTTAAAATCCCTCTAAATCTCCCTTTGTTAAGGGAGACTTGAATCCTGGGTCTCATCCGATTTCCTGTAAAGAACGCACATCACCGCCGGATTATTACGCCGCGGACGGATTTTTCTCCGCCTCCTTCATGCGCCGCAGCGTGCGCACCATCATATAGCCCGACACGGCGGAGAGCGCCAGCGCCGCGATGTAAATCAGAACGTAAAGCGTCCGGCTGCCCACCAGATCGATCAGCAGCGCATTGCCGTGCCCGGTGGCCAGCGCCAGGTAGGCCACAGCGTTGTTCAGGGCGTGGAGGATCATCACAGACCACAGCGAATCGGTCGCCAGGTAGACGTAGCCGAGCACCAGGCCGATGACCGTGGCGTTGATCACCTGCACGGGCTGACCGTGCAGCACGCCGAAGAAGAGCGACGAAACGAGCCACGCGGTGGTCACGCCGAACTTGCCGCGCAGCGACCCCAGCACGACGCCGCGGCAGATCAGTTCCTCGAATATCGGGGCGAAGATCACCAGCGAGAGGATGGTCCAGAATCCGCGGCCCACTTCGAGCGACAGCTCGGGCATCAGCCGCAGCAGGGGTTCGAGCACCACGCCGACGGCGAAGATCAGCACGAAAGCCCACAGCAGCAGCGCGGGGTTCAGCCCCCGGGCCGAGAAACGCGCCCACGGACCGCTGCCGCCACGCGCACGCCGGTAGTAGAGGATGCCGGCAAGCGTGATCGACATCGAGCAGAAATAGAGCGCCGCCATCACCTTGCCCAGCGCGGCCGGTTCCAGCGATTTGAAATCAAGCCCGTGTCCGGCGAAAAGCAGGAAGACCATCGCTGCGGTCCCCACGACGATCTGCGCCCCGAAGGCGATGCCCAGCATGGCGAACAGGTCGCCCACGGTCGGGAATTTCCGGCGGCCCGGACGCAGCTCCGCCGCCGGGACTGCGGACTGCCGTTCCGGAGCTGCGGACTCCGCCGCGGAAGCCGGCGTTTTTTTTTCTTCCATAATATCGTGTAGCTATCAATTCATTCCGACCGTAAAGATAAGCATTTTTCCGCTACGGCTATGGATTTCCATTTAATTTCACTAAATTTGCCTGCTTATAAACCGAATTCAAACATGGCAAAGGTAATCGCATTGGCCAATCAGAAAGGCGGCGTGGGCAAGACCACGACGGCCATCAATTTAGCGGCTTCGCTGGCTCTGCTGGGCAAGAAGGTGCTGCTGCTGGACGCCGATCCGCAGGCGAACGCCACCTCGGGACTGGGCTTCGACATCAACCTCGAAGGCATCTACGAGTGCATCGCCGGACAGAAACAGGCCGACGAAGTGCTCCTCCAAAGTCCCGACGTGAAAAACCTCTGGGTGCTGCCCTCGTCGATCGACCTGGTGGCCGCCGACACCGAACTGCCGAAGATGGAGAACGCCCACCACGTGATGAAACGCATCGTCGACTCGGTGCGCGGGAAGTTCGACTACATCTTCATCGACTGCTCGCCGTCGCTGGGCTACACCACGGTCAATATCCTCACGGCCGCCGACACGGTGCTGATCCCCGTGCAGTGCGAATACCTCGCCTTGGAAGGGCTTTCCAAACTGCTCAACACCATCCGCAAGGTCAAGTCGGGACTGAACCCCGACCTCGACATCGAGGGCTTCCTGCTGACGATGTACATGCGCAACCGCCTGAACAACCAGGTGGTGACCGAGGTCCGCGAGCACTTCGGCCCCCTGGCCTACGACACAATAATCCAGCGCAATATCCGTTTGGGAGAAGCGCCCTCGCACGGAAAACCCGTGATGCTTTACGATGCCGGGGCCGTCGGCTCGGAAAACTACCTGGCCCTGGCCCGGGAGTTCCTCAAACGCAACCGCAAACGCAGCAAATAAACGAATACAGATATGAAACAGAAGGGATTAGGACGCGGACTCGACGCCATTTTCGGCAGCGACCCCGTGGATGCCAAGCTCAAACCGATGAGCCAGATGGCCGAAATCGAAATCGCCGACATCATACCCAACCCCACGCAGCCGCGCACGCAGTTCGACGAGGAGGCTCTGGACGAACTGGCCGACTCGATCCGCCAGCTGGGCGTCATCCAGCCCGTGACGGTGAAGAAGGGCGACGGCGGCAAATACGTCATCATCAGCGGCGAACGCCGCTGGCGGGCCGCGCAGAGGGCCGACCTGAAGACCCTCCCGGCCTATATCCGCGAGGTGGACGACGAGAACCTGCACGCCATGGCCCTCGTGGAGAACATCCAGCGGCAGGACCTCAACGCCATCGAAATCGCGCTGGGCATGCAGCGCCTGATCGACGAGTGCAACCTCACGCAGGACGCCCTGTCGGAGAAGGTGGGCAAGAAGCGTTCGTCGGTGTCGAACTACCTGCGCCTGCTGAAACTCCCCGACGAGGTGCAGTTGGCCCTGAAGGAGGGGCTGATCTCGATGGGACACGCCAAAGCCATCGCCGGGGCGCCCGCCGACCAGCAGCTGCGGGTGTTGAAAAAGTGCATCAAGAAAGGCCTTTCGGTCCGCCAGGTCGAGGAGCTGGTCCGCACGATCTCCGAAGTTCCGGGCAAAGAGGCACAGAATGTGGAGGACGAAGAGTATCCCGAAAGCTACCTGAAACTGGTCGAGCAGCTCGAAAAGTTCTTTTCGCAGGAAATTTCGATCAAACGCGCGAAAAACGGCGGCGGCAAGATCGTCATCGGCTTCACGGACGACAGGGACATCGAGCAGTTCATCGAACGTTTCGCTAAACGCTCCTAATTAGTATATGGTGACAATCCGGTTCAGACTCCTGCTCCTCGTCGCAGCCCTCATGCTGGGACTGCCCGCCGGGGCACAGCTCCACCGCGGCGCGCGCACGGTCGTCCGCGGCGGACTGCTCGAAAAACCGGATTCGCTCAAAGGCCGGCGCGATTCGCTGCGTCTGGCGGGTCTCGTGCGGCAGATCGACTCGATCGCCGCCGTCGAATACGCCGCCGACTCGGCGGCCGTCGCGGACCTGCGCTCCGACGACCTGCATTACCTCGACTCGCTGGCCCTGGCGCGCTTCGACGCCGCGCAGCGGGGCGTGGACACCACGACCAAACCCAAGGTCTACAAAAAAGGCTGGTTCATGAGCGACTCGATGTCGCTCTCGAAGGTGTGCTGGATTTCGACCGTGGTCCCCGGCTACGGGCAGATTTACAACAAACAGTACTGGAAACTGCCGATCCTCTACGGACTGGTGGGAACCGGACTGGGACTTTACATCCACGAAAACAAGACCTACAAGCCGCTCAAACGCCAGTTCGAGTCCTATACCGACGTGAACCTCTCGCGCACGCCCGAACTGGACGCCCTCCAGTCCAAGATGATCCGCAGCAACACGCGGCGGCAGGTTTACCTGGGCGTCACGATCGCCTCGTACATCTACTTCATCGGCGACGCGGCCGTGAGCTACTCGACCAACGACGTGTCGAGCGTCAAGAAGGCCACCACGCTGGCCTGCATCTTCCCCGGAGCAGGACAGATCTACAACAAAAGCTATTGGAAAGTGCCTTTCGTCATCGGCGGATTCGCCTCGATGATCTACTGCATCGACTGGAACAACCGCGGCTACCAGCGTTTCAAGAAGGCCTACAACCTGCTGAGCGACTACGACCGCAATCCCGACAAATATCCCGACGGACCGACCGACGAGTTCCACGGACGCTATTCGGCTTCGTTCATCCGCAACCTGCGCAACAACTACCGGCGCAACCGCGACCTCTGCATCATCCTCTCGGGTGCGCTGTACGTCCTGCAGATCGTCGACGCGCATGTCGACGCCCACCTCAAGGACTACGACATTTCGGACGACCTCTCGATGAACCTCGAACCGCTGGTCGACTACACCTACGTCCCCACCCTCGGGGGCAACCGCCCGGTGTTCGGCTTCAATTTGAGCCTGAAATTTTAGACGATGAAGAAACTCCTTACCATAGCGCTGCTCCTTGCCGTCGCCGCTTCGGCGTCGGCCCTCGACCGCAGCCCCCGCAAGAAGAAACGCGACAGGAAAGCCAAGACCGAAACCGTCGCCCCGGCGCCCGTTCCCGAGGCCGAGGCCGAACCGGTTCCCGTCTCCGAGCCGGAACCCGCCCCGGCCGAAGAACCCGTCGTCAACGACATGACGCTGGGATTCTCCCCCGAACAGACCGACTCGCTGCTGGCCGCATGGCGCGAACGCCAGCGGCAGGATGCGTACAGCGAATTTTTCAAACAGTACATCCTGGAGGACTCTACCGAGGTGGCCGACAGCACGCCCGACTCGGTCTACTCCCGGCGGCTGCTCGACCTCGCATCGCCGATCCAGTTCCCCTACAACAGCATCGTAAAAGGCTACATCAACCGCTACACCAACTCGCGCTACGGCACGATCAGCCGCATCCTCGGCATGTCGCAGTACTACTTCCCGATCATCGAGGAGGAGCTGCTCCGCGAGGGGCTTCCCGTCGAGCTGCGCGCGCTGCCGATCATCGAATCGGCGCTCTCCCCCACGGCCGTGTCGCCGATGGGCGCCGTCGGGCTGTGGCAGTTCATGCCCACGACCGGCAAGAGCTACGGACTCGAAATCAACTCGCTGGTCGACGAACGCCGCGATCCCTACCGCGCCACGCAGGCCGCGTGCCGCTACCTGAAAGACCTCTACGCCATCTACAACGACTGGTCGCTGGCCATCGCCGCCTACAACTGCGGCCCGGGCAACGTCAACAAGGCCATCGCCCGTTCGGGAGGCAAGAATTTCTGGGAGATATACGACTACCTGCCCCGCGAGACGCGCGGTTACGTGCCGGCCTTCATCGGCGCGTCGTACGCCTACGCCTACCACCGCCTGCACGGCATCGAGCCGACCGAAGCCCCGATTCCCCTTTCGGTGGACACCGTCCGGATCGACAAGCTGATGCACCTGGAGCAAATCTCCTCGACGATCGACCTGCCGATCGAGACCCTGCGCCAACTCAATCCGCAGTACAAGCTCGACATCATCCCGGCCACGACCAAGCCCTACACGCTGGTCCTGCCGCAGCGGTATGTCATGCAATACATCGCCCACGAGCCTGAAATCCACGCCAAAGACTCAATGTACCTCAAGGAGTACATCAACCCGGCCAACATCGACAAGAAACGCCAGGAGCGCAGCGGGTCGGTCTACGTGGTCAAAAAAGGCGACACGCTGGGGGCCATCGCCCGCCGTTACCGCGTGACCACGGCGCAGATCATGCGCTGGAACCGCCTCAAGAGCGCCCATAAACTCCGCATCGGGCAGCGGCTCCGCATCGAAGGCAGGTAATGAACACCGATCACGATACCATCGTCGCCCCTGCAACCGCCGCCGGAGGGGCCATCGCCGTCATCCGCATCAGCGGCGGAGAAGCCTTCGCCGTCTGCGACCGGATATTCCGGGGCCGGCGGCCGCTCGCCGAGGCAGACGGCTACACGGTGCATTACGGCACGGTAGCCGACGGCGACCGCGTGATCGACGACGTGCTGGCGACCGTTTTCCGCGCCCCGCACTCCTACACGGGCGAAGACTCTGTCGAAATCTCGTGCCACGGCTCCTCCTACATCGTCTCGGAAATCCTCCGGCTGCTGACCGCCGCAGGCGGACGCATGGCCCAGCCGGGCGAATTCACCATCCGCGCCTACCTGGCCGGGAAACTCGACCTCTCGCAGGCCGAGGCCGTGGCCGACATGATCGCCTCGTCGTCGCGGGCGGCGCATGCGCTGGCCTCGACGCAGATGCGCGGCGGATACTCCGGGGAACTCGAATCGCTGCGCGAAAAACTGCTGAACCTGACCTCGCTGCTGGAACTGGAACTCGACTTCTCGGAGGAGGACGTGGAGTTCGCCGACCGGACGGCGCTGCGCGGGACGATGGAGCGCATCGCCGCGGAGATCGACCGCCTGCGCAGTTCGTTCGCATTGGGCAACGCCATCCGGGAGGGTGTCGCCGTGGCCATCGCCGGAGCACCGAACGTCGGCAAGTCGACACTGCTCAACCGCCTGCTCAACGAGGAGCGGGCCATGGTCTCGGAGATCGCCGGAACCACGCGCGACGTGATCGAGGAGTGCGCCAACATCGGCGGGGGGCTTTTCCGGTTCCTCGACACGGCCGGCATCCGCTCGACCGACGACCGGCTCGAACGCATGGGCATCGAACGCACGATGTCGAGCATCGGACGGGCGCAGATCGTCATTCATATGGTCGACGCCTCGACGCTCACGGGTCCGGTTCCCGCCCCCGGTTTCCCGCTCCGTCCCGACCAGAAACTCCTGACCGTCGTCAACAAGACCGACAAGGTCCCGGCTGCCTGGCGGCTTCCCGAAAGTGTCGTCGGTATTTCGGCCAAACACGGCGAGGGTATCGACGCCCTGTGCGACGCCCTGCGGGAGTCCGTCGACACCGAAGCGCTCTACCACGGCGACCCGGTCGTCTCGAACAGCCGCCATTACGAGGCGCTTTCGGCGGCCGGCGAGGCGCTCGGCCAAGCCCTCGACGGTCTCGCCCACGGCCTTCCGACCGATCTTTTGAGCGAAGAAATCCGCCAAGTCATCACCCAACTCGGCGCCATCACAGGCCGCGGCGCCATCGCCCCCGACGAAGTCCTGCAAAACATCTTCTCGAAATTCTGCATCGGCAAATAATTGCCGCAAACCACGATCCGGTATTATCGGCAACGGCTTCAGGAGCTCCGTACGAGTGCCTATTTGTGACTCGGAATCATGGTACAAACGAAGGAAACAACAAGTCCACGACGGTCCGAACGGCATTAAAATCGGAGGACATTTCAGATGTTCATGCCGAATCGCTTGTTTATTACGGGAATTTTTGCGAACATTGTAAACAGGTTGTGCGCTGAAAATGGAAAATAGCCCCCGGAATACAATCCCAAAAAGCTTCGCGGCGTGTAAAACATGGACATAAAGAGAGACAAGGACGATGCGTCTTTATGGAATCGGTTTCTCGACGGAGACCGGGAGGCTTATGCGTATATTTTCGAGAGATATGTCCGTGTGCTGTTTATGTACGGGTCCCAGTTCACCGGCGACCGGGAACTGGTAAAAGACTGCATCCAGGATGTTTTCGTCAAGATATACTCCAACCGAAGCAACCTGCGCCCTACCGACAACATCAAATACTACCTGTTCGCGGCGCTCCGCAACAGCCTCATAAACGCCCTGAAACGCGACAAAGCCCGATTCGGAGGGGGGGGGATTCCGACACCGACGCAAAGGCGAAAGAGCAGGCCTGTGAGGACGCATCCCGCATAATCGAAATCCGGGAAGAGGAGGGGATCATGCAGAACAGGGTCGCCGAAATCATGTCGGCCCTCACGCCGCAGCAAAAGCGGGCCGTGCATTACCGGTATATCGACAATCTCAGCATCAGCGAGATTTCCGACGTCATGAATATGAGTTACCAGGCTGTCCTGAACACCATCCAACGGGCTTTGAAGCGAATCCGCACAAATTATTTGAATTAATTTCCGGAAAAGTGATTATAAAATCCGAGCCGCGGTGTTTACTGTATAAAACTGCGCCCGGATGGACAACAAAGACTATAAACTCTTTACCCTCGAAGATTTCCTATCGGACGATTTTTTCATTGCATCGGTGAAAAGTCCCGTACGCCAAAGCACCGCTTTCTGGCAGGACTTCGTAGCGTCCGATCCGCCCAATATCAGCGAATATCTCGTCGCCCGGAGGTATATCGAATCCTCGAACGAAATCCTGCCTTTCATTACCGACCGGGAGATCTCCCTGCTATGGGACAACATCGTCGCGGAAACGGGCCTGAACAAACCGGAACGGCGCCCCCGCCGGAAATACATGCTCTACCCGGCGGCCGTCGCCGCGTCGGTCCTGATGCTGTTCGCCCTGTGGCCGTCGGACGACGTGACGCGGCATGTCGAAATCTGCGAATACGCCTGCGCAAAAGCCGACTCCACTGAAAGCAGGGAGGCCAAACTGATCCTGTCGGACGCCAAAACCGTGGTCATCACGGACAAGGAGGCCGAAATCCGCTACGACGATTCGAAAATCACGGTCAGCCGGTCGCAGATACCCAAGGAAGAATCGGCCAAATACAACCAGCTCATCATCCCGAAAGGCAAAATGTCGCGCCTCACCCTCTCCGACGGAACCAAAGTGTGGGTCAATGCCAATACACGGATCGTCTATCCAGCGGAATTTACCGGCAAGCAGCGGGAAATCTACGTCGACGGCGAGATTTTCCTCGACGTCGTGCACGACGACCGCCCGTTCATCGTGCGGACCAAAGGGCTGAACGTCGAGGTCATGGGAACCCGTTTCAACGTATGCGCATACGACAAAGGGGAACTCGAACGCATCGTCCTGGTGGAAGGGTCCGTACGGGTCGCGGACAAGACGGGAGGAAACAAGAGGGTCCTCGAACCGAAGCAGATGTACGAAGCTGCGGGAGGAGAGACGCGCGTCGAAGAAGTCGACGTCCGCAAATACGCATCGTGGATCGAGGGATTGTACTATTTCGACAGGGAGAGGCTGGAAAACGTCGCCCGGCTTCTGTCCGATTATTACGGTGTCTCGATCGTTTGCAGCGAGAAAACGGGCGGGTTCGCCTGCTCCGGCAAACTGGACCTGAAAAGCGACCTCGACGAAGTGTTGCTCGGATTGAGCCTGAGCCTGCCGGTAGTCTGCGAGCACGTGGGAGACGACATGTATATCATCGTACTCAAAAACGACTGAATCCCAACCTTAAAACCCCGAAAAACCGAAGAGCCTATGAGATAAAACCGAATTCCGAAAAAACGACCGGACGATACTGGTACTATCGCCCGGTCTGCGATCTAACCGTTAAACTGCTAAAAATTAACCATTAAATCCCTACAAAGGTATGAATAATAACAATAAGTCATGCTGTAAGAAATCATTATTTCGCCGGGAATTGTGGGTGGTACGGATGGCGTTCCTGTTTCTGACGCTCGGAATGTGGCCGGCAAATGCCGCCGCAGCCGCTCCGAAAGCCACTCTTTTATCGATCAACGCCAAAAACAAACCCGTAAAGGAGGTGTTCGCAGAGATCGAGAAAAAAACCGAATACATTTTCTTTTATTCCGACGACATCGTCGACGTCGACCGCAGCGTCTCGGTCGACGTGAAAAACGGGAGCGTCGAAACGGTCCTCGACCAGATTTTCCGATCGACGGACAACTCCTACGAAATCAAGGACCGCCAGATCTTCATCGTAAAGCCGGAAAAAAGCGCCGCGAAAAAGAACGAATCCGTCCGGCAGCAACCCGGGACCAAGCGGATCACCGGCACGGTCACCGACGCCAAGGGAAACCCGCTGGCGGGTGTGAACGTGATCGTGAAGGGGACGACGATCGGAGTGTCGTCCAACATCGACGGTACGTACGTGATCGACATCCCGCTCCATGCGTCGCTCGTTTACAGCTACATCGGCTATCTGAACCAGGAGATCACGCCCGGGGCCGAGAGCATCTGCAACATCGTCCTCGACGAGGACAACCGGGTGATGGAAGAGGTGGTGGTGGTCGGGTTCGGCCAGCAGAAGAAGGAGAGCGTCATCGGCGCGATCCAGTCGTTCAAGACCTCCGACATGAAGATGCCCGCCGCCAACCTCACGAACAGTTTCGCAGGCCGCATCGCCGGCGTGATCTCGGTGCAGCAGTCCGGAGAGCCGGGCGCCGACGGAGCGAATTTCTGGATTCGCGGCGTAAGCACCTTTGCCGAGGCCGCGCAGAATCCGCTGATCCTGATCGACGGCGTGGAGTGCTCCTCGTACGACCTGAACGCCCTCGCCCCCGAGGTGATCGAGAATTTCTCGATCCTCAAGGATGCCACGGCGACGGCGCTCTACGGATCGCGCGGCGCAAACGGCGTGATGATCGTGACGACGAAAACCGGGCAGGGCGGCAAACCGAAAATCAACCTGCGCGTCGAGGGGCGCATGTCGATGCCCACACAGATTCCCGAACTCGCCGACGGCGTACAGTACATGCGGATGTTCAACGAGGCCATCGAAGCGCGCACGCCCGGGGCCGAGCCGAAATTCTCGGAGGAGGCGATCCAGGGAACGATCGACAAGCTGGACCCCTACGTCTACCCCAACGTCAACTGGTACAAGGAGCTTTTCAAGCGGCAGACCTACACGCAGGCGGTCAACCTGAACGTCTCGGGCGGCATCGCCAAGCGGGTGACCTACTTCATGAGCGCGTCGATCACCAACGAATCGGGCCTGCTGAAGCAGGCTCCGGAGAACCCCTTCAAGAACAACATCCACAACCTGCGCTATTCGTTCCAGTCGAACGTCAGCAGCCAGCTCACCAAAACCACCAAGGTGGGAGTGAAACTGAATATCCAGGTGCAGGATTACACCGGGCCGCTCAACGACGTGAATTACCTCTTCGGCCGGGTGATGTGGGCCTCGCCGTCGCAGTTCCCCGTGAAATTCCCGCAGACCGGGGAGATGAACTACATCCCCTTCGGCAACAAATCGGGCGGTCCCCAGTCCAACATGTACGCCAACCCGTACGCCTCGCTGGCGCAAGGCGTCAACGAGATGTTCAGAACCACCTCGATGGGAACGCTCGATTTCGAACAGAAGCTGGACTTCATCACCAAGGGGCTTTCCATCACGGGGCAATTCTCGCTCAAGGTCTTCAACAGCACCTCGACGGGCAAATACATCTCGCCGTTCTACTTCGAGATCGACCCCAACACGCTGGTCAAGAACGACGACGGCAGCTACACCTACGACCTGCGCTCGATCAACACCAACGGCAGCAACGCCGCCGTGGCGCGGAACTCGAACTCCAGCGACCGCCTCACCAACACCAACATCATGCTCAACTACCAGCGCCAGTTCGGCAAGCACGACGTGAACGCCCAGTTCATCTACCTGCAACGGGGCTACTTCCGCAACAATCCCGCGAGCAACAACTACAACGCCGCACTGGGAGAGAGAAACCAGGGTATCGCAGGCCGCCTGACCTACAATTTCGACAGACGCTACTACACCGAATTCAATTTCGCCTACAACGGCAGCGACAACTTCGTCGAGGGGAAAAAGTTCGGATTCTTCCCGTCGATCGCCCTGGGTTACATCCTCTCGAACGAGAAATTCTTCGAGCCGCTGACCAAAGTCGTCAGCCTGCTGAAAGTGCGCGGTTCCTACGGTCTGGTGGGCAACTCGCTCACCAGCGAACGCTTCCAAGGCTACACGCACCTGACCATGGACGGCAAGAGCTACTCGTTCGGCCCGGCATTCAACAGTTCGATGAAGGGCGCGGTGATAACCCGCTACGGCAACCCCTACGCCACGTGGGAAACCTCGCTGAAAAAGAATATCGGACTGGAAATCGGTCTGTTCGACAACCGGTTCCTGCTGATCGCAGACTTCTTCCGCGAAAACCGCGAACGCATCCTGCTGACCCGTCAGACAGTTCCCGCGACGGTCGGCATGGGCAGCGCCACGCCGTTCGCCAACATGGGCAAGACGCGGAACCAGGGCGTGGACCTCTCGCTCGAATATAACCATGTCTTCAATCCCGATTTCCTGCTGACCTTCAAGGGAACGTTCACCTACGCGAAAAACACGCTGATCTTCCGCGACGAACCCGACTACGAATGGGATTACCAGTACGAGCGCGGCGGTCCGATGAACCGGATCGGGCCGGCTTACGTCGCACTGGGGCTTTTCAAGGATCAGGACGACATCGACAGCAGCCCCGACCAGTCGGCCGTGATGGCCAACGTCAGACCGGGCGACATCAAATACAAGGACCTGAACGGCGACAAGAAGATCGACCAGTACGACCGCACCTACATCGGCGACCCGTACATTCCCCAGATCGTCTACGGCTTCGGGCTTTCGGCGAAATACAAGCGGTGGGACTTCTCGATCTATTTCCAGGGCGTCTCGAAGGTGTCGATCTACATGAACGACATCCACCCGTTCGGCGTCTACCACAAGAACGTGCTCGGGTTCGTCGCCAAGGACTACTGGTCGGAGAGCAACCCGAACCCCGCGGCCGCCTATCCGCGCCTCTCTCACACCGACGGCCGCGACAACACGGAGGTGCTCTCCTCCTACTGGCTCCGCGACGGCGCGTTCCTGCGCCTGAAAAACCTCGAAATCGGCTACTCGTTCAAGTGGATGCGGGTCTACCTTTCGGGGGCCAACCTGCTGACGTTCTCGCCCTTCAAACATTGGGACCCCGAACTGGGCGGTTACGACAACAAGCCGGAGTCGTCCAGCGCCAACCGGGGCAACGGACTCCGATACCCGCTCCAGAAGATCGTGAACATCGGAGCGCAGTTTAACTTTTAACGACCGAAGAATTATGAAACCGCAATATATCCTATTATCGCTTTGCCTCGTGCTGGCCGGATGCAGTTATCTGGACCTGGAACCGGAAAAGAAAGGTACGCTCCAGGAGGTTTTCGAGGACCGGACCTCCGCCGAGAAGTTCCTGTACGGATGCTACGGCTACCTGCCCGCCTCGAACGACTTCAACGGCGAGCCGCAGGTGTGGGGCGCCGGGGACGAAGTGGCCCTCACGTCCCAGTGGGGCACCGACTGGCATTGGGCCAAAGCCGCCCACACGGGACAGATCTCGGCCGCAGAGCCGCTCTACAACTACTGGTCGCACCACAAAAGCAAGAAACAGCCCTCGCGCTGCGCCGCCTACGACCTCTACGGAGGCATCCGCCAGTGCTACACCTTCATCGACATGGTGGACGGGGTTCCCAATGCCAGCGACGGCGAAAAGGCGCGGTGGAAAGCCGAGGCGAGATTCCTGGTCGCCTATTTCCACTACTCGCTCCTGCGGCTCTACGGTCCCATCTGCCTCGTCGAGGGGATCATCCCGAACGACGCTCCGGAGGAGGTCTACTACCCGACCCGGCGTCCCTACGACGAATGCGTAGGCTGGATCGCCAGGAAATTCGACGAGGCGGCCGTCGAGCTGAAGGCCTCGCGGGCCTACTCGGCGCTGGACATGGGCCGTGCCAACTACGTCGCCGCCCTGGCCATCAAGTCGCGGATGCTGCTCTACGCCGCCAGCCCGCTTTTCAACGGCAATTCGGAGTACTACGCCGATTTCAGGAACAAGAACGGGGAGCAGCTCATCAGCCAGACCTACGACAAGGAGAAATGGAAGGCGGCCCTCGACGCGACCGCGGAAGCGATAGCCGCCGCGGAGCAGGAGGGATACAAGCTGTTCCGGTTCAAGTCCGAAGGAACGTCGCTCACGCCGGAGGAGGTCGCCTATCAGACGGCCCGGAACATGGTCACGACGCTTCCCCGCGAAATATCGGACAATCCGGACATGATCTGGGTCGATTCCCGCTCACCGGTGAACAGCCAGCAGATGTATGCCATCCGCGGGCTTACGAACAACTCCGTGAGCGTTCCCTACGGCGGCGTTTCGCCCTCGTTCCGGATGGTCGAGACCTTCCTGACCAAAAACGGGCTTCCGATCGACAAGGACCCGGAGTTCGACTATCCGCACCGCTACGATCCCGTTCAGGACGAATACGGGGAGTGGACGGCCAAGATGCACCTCGGGCGCGAGACCCGCTTCTACGCCGACATCGCCTACGACCGGGCGCATGACTACGAACTGCGGGGCAACTGGACCCTCTACCTGCGCATGGGCGAAAAGCACCCCGCGACGAAGCTGACGATGGGCAACGACCCGAACCGGGACATGCAGACGATCAACGGCTATCTGGTGAAAAAGACCGTGCATCCGAACTCCTATTTCCCGAACAATTCGGTCTCCGCCGGACGCATCGACTGGGCATGGCCGCTCGTCCGGATGACGGAACTCTACCTGAACTACGCCGAGGCATACGTCGAATACCACGGGACGCTCGCCGGGCAGGCCCTGCAATACATGAACGACATCCGCGACCGCGTCGGCGTGCCGCGCATCGACGATGCGTGGAAGGGCATTCCCGGCAAAGACTACCGGGAGATCATCCGCCAAGAGCGGACGATCGAACTGATGTTCGAGGGACACCGCTATTTCGACGCCCGGCGGTGGAAAATCGCCCACCTGACTTTCGCCGAGCCGTCGAAGCGCTGGAACTGCTTCCCCACGGGCTTCACGACGACCAACGTACAGCCGTACGACAGTTACCTGACGATCATGCCGTCCATCGAGACGTCCAAGATATTCGAACAAAAACACTATCTTTATCCGATCGACGCGGAAAATATTTCCAGCAACAGGAACCTGGTACAGAATCCGGGCTGGTAAAAACCCGATTTTCAGACAAGAGGTGCGTCCGCCGGGGATGCAACGCCCCGGGGCGCACCCCTCGTCCTGATTTTATGAAAACCAAAACCCGAATACAATGAAGTACATCGGAACAATATCCCTGTCGTTGCTTCTGGCCTTGTCGGCGAACGCCGCGCCACCGGCCGGCGATACGATCCGGATCACACAGCTGGGGCTTCGGCCCGGTTCGCGGATCAACGCCACGCCGTTCGTCAACGAAGCCGTAAAGCGGTGCAGGGAAAAACCCGGAAGCGTGCTCTACTTCCCCGAAGGCCGCTACGATTTCTGGCCCCAGCATGCCGTCGAACGCGATTACCACGAGTCGAACACCACGGACATCAACCCCAAACGCCTGGCGGTGTTTTTCGAGGGAATGGACGGGATCACACTCGACGGCGGCGGGTCGGAGTTCATCATGCACGACCGCATCCAGCCCGTCACACTCGATAATTGCAGCAATGCGGTTCTGAAAAATTTCACGGTGGACTGGGACGTCCCGCTGATGGGGCAGGGCGAGGTCATCGGAATCGGGACCGACTATTTCGACCTGCGTATCGACCCCGCCAAATACCCCTACATCCTCGAAAACGGCAAGCTCGTCTTCGTCGGCGAAGGCTGGAAAAGCCCCGTGACGCGGATGATGGAGCTGGACGTCTACACCGGGGTCATCCAGAACGGCGACCGCGCCCTGGGCAGCAAATGGAACGAATACCGGGCGACGGAACCGGTTCCGGGCGTCGTGAGGGTCCGGCGGGAAGGCGGTTTCAGACGCTATCCGAAAGTCGGCAACATCCTGGTGCTCCGGCACGGCGAGCGGGACCATGCCGGCATCTTCATCAACGAAAGCCGGAACGTCTCGCTGAGCGACATCACGATCCACCACACGGCCGGACTCGGAATCCTCTGCCAGTATGCGGAAAACCTCGATTTCGACAACGTGGACGTCGTGCCGAACAAGGCCAAGGGACGCTATTTCAGCGGCCATGACGACGGCATTCACGCCATGGGCTGCAAAGGCCGTATCCGCGTGAACGACTGCGAATGGCAGTACCTGATGGACGACCCGATCAACATCCACGGAACCTGCGTGCGCATTACCGAGGTGCTCTCGCCGACCGAGGTGAAGTGCCGGTTCATGGAGTCCATGAGCGTCGGCCTGCGATGGGCCGTCCCGGGCGACAGGGTCGGATTCATCGACAACAAAACCATGTGCACCGAGGAGGAGAATGCGACGAAATCGTTTACGAGACTCAACGAGCGGGAATTCATCCTCGAAACCGAGAAACCCTTCTCCCGCGCGATCCGGACGGGCATGGCGCTGGAAAACCGGACCTGGACGCCCGACGTGGAGATCCGCAACTGCCGCTTTTTGAGCAACCGCGCGCGGGGACTGCTGATCTCCACACCGGGAAAGGTCGTCGTCGAAAACAACCTCTTCGCCTCCAGCGGTTCGGCCATCCTGATCGCCGGAGACGCGAACTACTGGTACGAGAGCGGCGCCGTCCGGGACGTGCTGATCCGCGGCAACCGGTTCGACGCCTCGTGTCTATCGTCCGGATACCAGTTCACCGAAGCGGTCATTTCGATCCTGCCCGAGATTCCGGAACCCGACCCGTCACGCCCCTTCCACCGCAACATCCGCATCGAGGACAACCATTTCTGTTCGGCCGACTATCCGATCCTGTTCGCCACCTCGGTCGACGAGCTGACTTTCAGCGGCAACACCATCGAGCGGAGCTACGACTTCCGCCCGTGGCATCCGCGCAAGGCCGGGATCACGGTCGATGCCTGCCGGAACGTGACGATCTCCGGCAATGAGTTCATCGGCGAAGTCCTGGGCCGGACGGTCAGCGTCGAAAACATGCACAGGCGCGAGGTGAAAATCGCCCCCGGATCGCCCTATAAGGTCGTCTGGAACAAAGAGGCCGCGCGCCCCAAACTCCAAAAATAACGAAGCACATGAAAGCAATCCCCCTATTTCTGTTTTTCAGCCTCTCCGGCTTTGTCTACGGCTCCTGCGGCGAAAAAGAATCCGCAATGCCCCCGACCCCTCCGGCCGCCGCCGGAGAGGTCTTCCGCACGCCGGCCTACCTGCAAAACCCCGCCGCCGACGCCATGACGGTCATGTGGATCACCAACGTCCCCTGCCGCAGCTGGGTCGAGGTCGGAACCGAACCCGACCGGTTGCAGCCCGTGAGGTGTTACGACGAGGGCATGATGGTCGCCAACCGGACGATCAACAAGATCAGGCTGGAAGACCTCCGCCCCGGCACGAAATACTACTACCGGGCCTGCTCGCAGCAGATACTCCACTACGGCAGCTACAAAAAGGAGTTCGGCGACACGGTCCGGATGCCGTTGGCGTCCTTCACGACGTGGGACGAGCGCGACCAGGACTACACGGTTCTGGTCTTCAACGACGTACACAAGAAAACCGAACTGTTCGGACATCTGATGAGCCTCGTCGGAAACGAGCCGTACGACCTCGTGATTTTCAACGGCGACTGCTTCGACGATCCGGAAAAGGAGTCGGAGATCGTCGAGGTCCTCACGGAATACTGCAAATCGTACGGCAGCGACTGCATCCCGTCGGTGTTCATGCGCGGCAACCACGAGATCCGGGGCGCCTGCTCCGTCGTGCTGTGGGACTACCTCTCCAAGGCGGGCGAACACTCCTATACGGCATTCACGATGGGCGGCACGCGCTTCGTCCTGCTGGACTGCGGCGAGGACAAACCCGACGGCACCGAAGTGTATTACGGCATGAACGACTTCACGCAATACCGCAAGGACCAGGCGCAATTCCTGCAAACGGAACTCGCGGGACCCGAATTCACCGCCGCGGCGCGGAAGGTACTGATCCACCACATTCCCATCTACGGAAACGCCGTCGCGAAATTCAATCCCTGCAAGGAGCTGTGGCAGCCCCACCTGGCGACGGCCGGATTCGACGTTTCGCTGAACGGCCACCTGCACCGGTACGAACTGATCGAAAAAGGGGCTTCGGAGAACAATTTCCCGGTGGTGATCGGCGGCGGCTACAAGGAGGAGAACGCAACCGTCATGATCCTGAAGAAGACCGGGGAGCGGCTCAACCTCCGGGTCGTGCACGCCAAGGGAAACACACTGCTCAACCGCGACCTTTAGCGGTCGCCCGGTATGCTGCGTGATCCCGTCCGGAACCGGACGGGATCACGCTTTTCTTCACCCCGGAAAAACACGCCCTCTGCGGCCCTTCCGGCAAAAATGTGCGGAACCGATCGAATACCGCTGTTTTTCAGTCACTATATTTGGAGTTTCCCGGCATTTTTCCGAAATTTACCCAATCGGGCCGCGCCGGACGTCCGGCAGCGAAAACCGCCCCGGCAGACTATGCCTAAACCTTAAAAACAGAATAACCGATGAAGAAAATCCTCTTATGCTGGCTGGCCGCGGCGACCGCGCTGACGGCCGGCGCGCAGAACGACGAATGGCAGGACGCCGGCGTGAATGCCGTGAACCGGATGCCGATGCACGGCTCCTGGTTCGCGTACGAGTCGCCGGAAGCCGCGCAGGCGGGCGACAAGACCCTCTCGGAGCGGTTCGTCACGCTGAACGGAAACTGGAAATTCAACTGGGTGTGCGACGCCGACCAGCGTCCGACGGACTTTTTCCGCGTCGGATTCAACGACAAAGGCTGGGGCGACATGCCCGTGCCGGGACTCTGGGAGATGAACGGATACGGCGATCCGGTCTACCTCAACGTCGGCTATGCCTGGCGGGGCTGGTTCAAGAACGATCCGCCGCATGTTCCCGTCGAGCAGAACCACGTGGGTTCCTACCGTCGTACGATCGACATCCCCGCGGCATGGAACGGCAGGCAGATCGTCGCGCATTTCGGATCGGTGACGTCGAACATCTACCTCTGGGTCAACGGCCGCTATGTGGGTTACAGCGAGGACAGCAAGCTGGAGGCCGAGTTCGACCTGACGCCCTACGTGAAACCCGGGCGCAACCTCATCGCGTTCCAGGTCTTCCGCTGGTGCGACGGCACGTACCTCGAAGACCAGGACTTCTTCCGCCTTTCGGGCGTGGGCCGCGACTGCTACCTCTACGCGCGCGACAAACGACAAATTACGGACATTCAGGTCGACGCCGCGCCTTCGGCCGACTACACCTCGGGAACGGCAGCCGTCAAAGCCTTCTTCCCCAAGCAGGCGCGGGGATGCAGCGTCGAACTGGCGCTCACTGATGCGGAGGGCCGCAGCGTGGCATCGCAGCAGCTGCGCGTCACGAAGGACGAGGAGCGTTGCACGCTCGACGCCGGGAAAGTCACGCTGTGGAGCGCCGAGACACCCGCGCTGTACGGCCTGACGGCGACGCTCCGTTCGCCGGCGGGCGAAGTGATCGAGGTCATTCCGCTCCGGATCGGATTCCGCGACGTGAAGATCGAGGGCGGACAGCTGCTGGTCAACGGCCGGCCGGTGCTGATCAAGGGCGCCAACCGGCACGAGATGGACCCCGACTACGGCTATTACGTCTCCGAGGGGCGCATGCTGGAGGACATCCGCATCATGAAGGAGAACAACATCAACGCCGTACGCACGTGCCACTACCCCGACGACGCCCGCTGGTACTCGCTCTGCGACCAATACGGACTCTACGTCGTGGCCGAGGCCAACATCGAGTCGCACGGCATGGGTTACGGCGAAAAGACGCTGGCCAAGAACCCGCTCTACGCCAAGGCGCACCTGGAACGCAACGAACGCAACGTGCGACGCAGCATCAACCATCCGTCGGTCATCATCTGGTCGCTGGGCAACGAGGCGGGCGACGGCCCGAACTTCGACGCCTGCTACGACTGGATCAAGGCTTACGACCCCTCGCGGCCGATTCACCACGAACGGGCCGTCTATTCGCCCGGCAGCCGCAACACGGACATCATCTGCCCGATGTACTGGGGCTACGAGCGGTGTGAGAAATACCTCGCCGAGAATCCCGCCAAACCGCTGATCCAGTGCGAATACGCCCATGCCATGGGCAACTCGATGGGCGGATTCAGGGAGTACTGGGAGCTGATCCGCCGCGAACCCGGATACCAGGGCGGATTCATCTGGGATTTCGTGGACCAGTCGCTGCGCAAGAAGGGCCGCGGCGGCGTGACGGTCTACGGCTACGGAGGCGACTGGAACCCCTACGACCCCTCGGACCAGAACTTCTGCGACAACGGCCTGATCGGTCCCGACCGCATTCCGAACCCCCACATGGAGGAGGTGCGCTACTACTACCAGTCGGTCTGGACGACGTGGGCCGGCGATGCGAAGAATACGGTCGAGGTCCTCAACGAAAACTTCTTCCGCGGCCTCGAAAACTACGACCTCCATTGGGAAGTGCTCTGCGACGGGACGCCCCTCCGCCGGGGCGTCGTCGACGGACTGAAAGCCGCGCCGCAGCAGCGCGTGCGCATCGCGCTCCCCTACGATCCGGCCACGCTGCCCGCCGCGGGCGAACTGCTGCTCGACGTGGCCTACAAGCTCAAGACGGCCGAAGGCATCCTGCCCGCGGGCCACACCGCGGCGCGCGCCCAGCTGCCGATCCGCGAATACGCCTTCGCAGCCCCCGCGGCGAAATCCGCAGCCGAAGGGGAGCGGCTCGCCGTTGCCGACAACCATGCCGACTACCTGATCGTCGCGGGCAACGGCGTACGGCTCGACTTCAGCCGCAAGACGGGCTTCATCACCCGCTACGAGGCCCGCGGACTCGACCTGCTGGCCGACGGCTCCACGCTGCGTCCCAACTTCTGGCGTGCGCCGACCGACAACGACTTCGGCGCCGGCCTGCAACACAAAATGGCCGTCTGGAAACAACCGGAAATGAAACTCAAGGCCCTCACCCACGCGGAGGCCGACGGCATCGTCACGGTGAAGGCCGGCTATGAAATGCCCGGGGTGCAGGCCGCGCTGGAGATCGAATACGCCGTCGACAACACGGGTGCCGTCACGATCGCACAGTCGCTGCACGCCACGCCGGGGGCCGAAGTTCCCGACATGTTCCGCTTCGGCATGCGCTTCGAGATGCCCGAGGCGTTCGACCGCCTGCAATACTACGGCCGCGGCCCGGGCGAGAACTACGCCGACCGCAAATCGTCGGCCTTCGTGGGACTCTACCGCCAGAGCGTCGACGAGCAGTTCTACCCCTACATCCGCCCGCAGGAGACCGGCACGAAGAGCGACCTGCGCTGGTGGCACCTCGCGGATATCGGCGGACGGGGCCTCACGGTGACCTCCGACGCTCCGTTCTCCGCCTCGGCGCTCCACTACTCGCAGGAGTCGCTCGACGAAGGCCCGGCAAAACGGCAGGGGCATTCGCCCGAGGTCGAAAAGCAGAAGTGCGTGTCGGTATGCCTCGACAAGGTGCAGTACGGACTGGCGTGCGTCAACTCGTGGGGCGCGCTGCCGCTGCCCGAATACCGGGTTCCCTACGCCGACTACACGTTCCGCCTGAAGATCGCGCCCGCGACCCGCCTATAAGCCGCGCCACACGGCCGAGGCCGGGACTCCGCAACGGGGTTCCGGCCTTTTTATCGGCCGCAGGACTTGCCCGGAAGGCAAAAAATGCGCATCTTTGCCGTCCGTTAAACGATCCCGAACATGCTATACACCGAAGATACGCGCATCGAAGCGCTGGCCGTACACGTCGTCGGCAACAAATCGAAGGACGAACCCCTGACGGTCTCCCCCGAACTCTCGGCGCAGGTGGCCGACGAAGGGCTGATGCGCACGCTCACGGCCTATTTCCTCGGCGGCTTCAAGAGCGAGGAGTGCTACAACCTCTACCACGAGACCGACCTCGGGTGCAACGAGGTCTGGAACTTCGCATGCAGGATCTTCGACGACCCGGAGGCGCTCCTCGAACATTCGGTGAGCCTCGCCAAGCACCTCTACGAGAGCGGCATGCACCCGCAGATCAAAAGCGGCGAATTTTATGCGGCCTACTTTTCGGATTGCAGTTTCGGCGGCGAACGCTGCGACGCGCTGGGATTGTTCAAGTCCGAGACGCGCGACACATTCCTCGACGTCGAACAGCAGACCGGGGGCGTGCACATCGCGGCCCGCGAAGGCATCGACATCAAACGGCTGGACAAGGGAGCCGTCATTTTCAACACGGAACGCGAACAGGGGTTCGCGGTCTTCGTCGTCGACAACACCAACCGCACCGAGGCTCGCTACTGGATCGACGATTTCCTGCGCGTGCGCCAGCGGCAGGACAACTACCACAATACGCACAACACGCTGGCGATGTGCAAGAAATACGTCACGAAGCACCTCTCGAAGGAGTTCGACGTGTCGAAGGCCGACCAGGCCGAGATGCTCAACGAGACGATGAAGTATTTCCAGGAGCAGGAGAGCTTTTCGATGGACGATTTTTCGGAGAAGGTGATCCGCCAGCCGGAGGTCGTGGAGAGTTTCTCGCGCTTCCGTCAGGAGTACGAGCAGGACCGCGACATCCGCATCGAAGACGAATTCGGCATCTCGGATTCGGCCGTCAGGAAGCAGGCGCGGTCGTACAAGAGCGTCATCAAGCTCGACCGCAATTTCCACATCTACGTCCACGGCAACCGCAACCTGCTGGAGCAGGGCGAGGACGAGAAGGGCAAATTCTACAAAGTCTATTACGAAGAGGAGGAGTAGGCTTACCCGAGCATGCCGCCCAGCACCAGACCGAACAGCACGAGAAACAGCGCCCAGTGGCACAGCCGGAGGTAACGGCGTCCCCCGGCTTTTTCACACAGCAGCGCCACCAGCCAGAAGACGCACCAGCCGCCGAACACCAACAGCAACAGAAGTTCGAGCGCGAAGTTGCGCGGCAGGGCGCCCGTTCCCAGCAGGAGCACGAACGTCGCGGCCAGCGCCAGGTCCACGGAGATCATCTGAAAGCCGCAGCGGCCCATCAGCCACGCCTCGTAAGCCCGTGAAGGGGCCGTCGCCGCGTCGGGGCGCGCCTCCGAGTAGAAGCGGTTGCCCGAAAACACATGTACGAAGAATGCGGCGGCGAGCAGCGCTCCGGCCGCCAGAAACCATCCGTTCATCATCATCCCATTTTACGGTAAATACACTCCGGCATGTGCCGGATCAGCCACGCGACGATCCGCCAGCGGCGCGTGACGACCGCCACGCTACGGCGGCGGCGAATAGCCCGCACGATCCCCTCCACGGCCCGGTCGACGGGCATCACCCAGAACAGCCCCTCGCCCTTGGCCATCTCCGTCGCGACGAATCCCGGACGGATGTCGGTCACCGGGAGGGGCAGTCCGGATTTCGCAGCCCGCTGCCGCAGGCCCTCGGCATAGTTGATCTGATAGGCTTTCGAGGCGTTGTAAGCCGGAGCAGCACCGCCGCCGCGCAGGCCCCCGACCGACGTGATGACGACCAGATGGCCGCCGCCCTGCCCTTCGAAACGGCCGTAGGCCCAGTCGACCGCCGCGGTCCAGCCCACGACGTTGGTTCGGATGGCCGGTTCTTCCAGCGCATAGTCCAGTCCGGGATTCAGGTCGCCGGTTCCGGCGCTGACCACGCACAAATCCAGGCCGCCCAGCTCTCCGGCGAGGCGTTCCAGCGCCGCACAGGCGGCGGCAGGATCCATGATGTCGGCCGCGGCGTAACAAAAACTGTCCGGACGGGTGGCCGCCAGTTCCTCCAGCAGCGCCTCGCGCCGCCCGGTCACGCCGACCCGGTATCCTTCGGCCGCAAGGCGTTCGGCCAACGCCCGGCCGATACCGGAAGTGGCCCCGATGACAATCGCTCGTTTCATGGAAACAAAGTTAACGGTTCCGCCCGGAAAAAGCGTTGACACAGATCAAGAAATCAGCGGACACGGCGGCGGATACGGCTCAGCGTCTCGGGACGCACACCCAGATAGGAGGCCAGCTCCCGCAGGGGAACGAGTTGCAACACGTCGGGACAACGCTCCGTCAGGGCCTCGTAGCGTTGCTGCGGCGAGGCGGCATAGCGGTCCAGCAGGCGTTCGTAGACCTCGGCCAGCATGTGTTCGGCCAGCGTGAGATCGGAAGAGCGTCGTGTAGGGAAAGAGTGTAGATCTCGGTGGTCGC
>OGHO01000792.1_pt1 | contig 36371 bp, 33 predicted proteins | sample 1571421 | NCBI WGS metagenome assembly OGHO01 (sample SAMEA2581937, study PRJEB24529) | metagenome | biome: Human gut stool | place: China | collected 2011
CGCCAGATAGTCCTCGGTTTCCATGGATTCTGCCTTGATGAAATGGTTTTTCGGCAGATACACCTTCTCATAGTCCATAAAGGACGGCGTGGTGGGCAGCGCTGTCATCAGGCCGAGCAGACCGTAATGGGTCACAAATTCCAGAATGGCCTTCTGCACCTCGTCCTCCGGACTGCGGTTCATCATCAGCATCCCCACATTCAGCGCATCCAGCACGATTCCCGGCGCTTCCTTCAGGGGATTATAGATGTCGGGCTTGGCGTTCTTCCCCGGCGTGATGTACCGCTTGCCGTCTGCGGCGGTTTTCAGCTCATAGCGGTCATACCGCACCCAATGGGAGCGAGACTGCTCAAAGAGATTCTTCATGGCGCTGTTCCTCTCAATTCGTAATCCAACTATATATTAACCATATTACTATTGTATCAACCGTCCTTGGCTTCGTCAAGGGCGGCTTTTTTCTTTCTCGGAGGTGTTTTATTCTCCGGGCGAATTACCGCATTCTTGCCCATGGTTTGCAACAGTTCTCCGAATACACGGAAAAACTCCTGTTCCCGCAGTGTCAGACTGCCGCCCGCCTCCTGCTTCTCCTGCAAATGCTGGTAGAACGCTCTTTGCAGCTTCTTATGAATGGTCATGCGCAGCTTGCGGATGTTCCGGTCAGACTGCCCCCGCAGCGCAGCCAGTTTGGTGGCGCTATATAGCCGCAGGGAGAGAAAATACAGCACTTCCTTGTGCTCCTCGCTGAGATCACGAATCATATCGGAGATGAATTTGTCCGCCGTCAGCTCGTGCATTTCATACGGGCAGTCAAAGAGAATGTCCAGAAAGAAGCCGCTGCAAAGCTGACGATATTCGGGATCATTCATCCAAAGCGGCACGATTCTCGGCTCCGGCACGGCCTGAAATTCCAGCGGCACACCGCCCCGCAGGTTTTCGTGGTCACGCTCCCGCCGCTCCCGGTTTCGGTCAAGCCTGTCCCACTCGGCAATAACACCTTGAAAATCCTTCAGCGTCCGGGCAGATTCCTCCGTGCGCTTTAGCGCCTCTGCGAGAATTTCCCGTTTCAGCCGTTTGTCGCTTTTCGGCGCGGCTTCGTCTTCCTCGTCCTCATCCTCCAGCTCGGCGGCATAGTCTCTGGGATGCTCGTCCTGCTCCAGCTCGCTCTCCAGCTCCAGCGTGCGTTCCTCTGCAAGCGCTTCCTCCAGCGATTCGTTCTCCGGCGCATCGTCAGAGGAATCCTCCCAATCGGCAAAGCTATCCTCATCCATTTCAACGTCAGCTTCCTCTATTTGCTCCTCGGTATCTTCTTCCTCCTCGGAAAAATCATCATCCCACAGCAGTTCATCCTCCCATGGTTCCACGACAGCTTCACCTCCTCGAAAAAATATTTTTCTTTTTCTCAAAAAACAGTTCCGATTTACACCCCATTTTTCTCCTATTAGTGAAAGAGTAATCTAAGCACGAGTTACTGAGATTACTTTCTTAAAACACAGAGGACAGAAAGGAGAAATGAGTATGGAAAATCAGCGCAAAGACGCAGTTGGCTTACAGCCAACGGAACCGAACTTATTATATCAAAAATCGACCAATCACGCAAGGAGGAAGCCTATGGAGCAAACGAAGCAGGAACAGTTCATCATCCGTCGCATCGGCGATACCACCTACAAGGTCAGGGTCGCATTCAGGCGAAACAGCAGCGGAGACCATGGAGGAAAAGATTCTGCGGATGATCCGCAATGAAGGGGTTACAAATGACGGCACTTATAATATAATGGAAGCACCACAAATGAGCCTACAGTCTGAAAGGAGCGCATCATGAGCGCGAAACAGACTGAAAGCAAGATTACCGCTCTTTATGAGCGGCTGTCCCGTGACGATGACAACGCCGGGGATAGCAATTCCATCGTGAATCAGAAAAAATACCTCGAAAGCTATGCCCGGCAGAGAGGTTACACCAACTGCCGCCATTACACCGATGATGGCTGGAGCGGCGGCAATTTCGAGCGTCCGGCATGGAAGCAGCTGGTGGCAGACATCGAGGCCGGAAAGGTGGCCCATGTGATCGTCAAGGATATGAGCCGGGCGGGGCGTGACTATCTGCAAACCGGCTTTTACACGGAGGTATTCTTTCGGCAGCACAGTGTCCACTTTGTGGCCATCGCCAACGGCGTGGACAGTGATGACCAGAACAGCAATGAATTTGCGCCCTTCCTCAATATCATGAACGAGTGGTATCTGCGTGACCTGAGCCGCAAGCAGAAAACCGCCATTCGCGTCAAAGGGGAATCCGGCAAGCCCACCACCAACTGCGCCATCTATGGCTATAAGAAAGACCCGGAGAACAAATACCACTGGCTGATCGACGAGGAAGCGGCTGCCGTGGTGCGACGCATCTTCCAACTGACCATCGAGGGCAAAGGCCCCTATGACATCGCCCGCATCCTGTTTGATGACAAGATCGACACGCCTGCGGTCTACTTTGGCAAGCAGAACAAGGGCGTGTGGAAAAACAAGAAGGAGTTCCCCAACCCCTATAACTGGAGCGGCTACATCGTTGGGCAGATTTTGTCCAAGCCGGAGTATATGGGGCATACGGTGAATTTCCGTTCTCACAAACAGTCCTACAAAGATAAAAATGCCGTAATAAATCCCAAGGTTTGGGGTTACTTAGAGGTTTTTTGAGGTTACCGAGTTGCTTTCAGGTTACTAATGAGGTTACTATGAGAGTATTTCGTAAATCGAAGATGCAGCATAAAGAAGGACGCATTCTTTCGAATGCGTCCTTCTTTATGCCAAAATAGAAAGGGAAAGGCCGTCAGCCTTTCCCTTTTTTTGCTTTAACGGCAATATTTTTCAATATAAGCGTTCTGGCACTTGATGATGATCTTGATGGCTTCCTCGCGGCCGAGGACGTCGCTGACGACGGTCTCCTTGCCCTCCAGGCCCTTGTAGACGCGGAAGAAGTGGCGGATTTCGCTTGCCACATGGTTCGGCAGCTCCGAGATGTCCTGATAGGTGTTGTAGGTCGGATCCTGGAAGGGAATGGCAATGATCTTTTCATCGAGACTGCCGCTGTCCTCCATCGAAATAACGCCGATGGGGTAGCACTCCACGAGGCTCAGCGGGCGGATGCATTCAGAGCAGAGAACCAGAACGTCCAGCGGGTCGCCGTCGTCCGCCCAGGTGCGGGGGATGAAGCCGTAGTTGGCGGGATAGTGAGTCGAGGTGTAGAGAATTCGGTCGAGACGCAGCGCGCCGGTCTCTTTATCCATCTCGTACTTGTTTTTCGAGCCCTTCTCGATCTCGATGACCGCGAAAAAGTCCTCAGGGCGCACGCGCGCCGGTGCAATATCATGCCAAAGATTCATAATAGTTCTCCCTTCGTGAGAAATGGTATTGAGAAAACGCGCAGAAGTACGCTTCTGCGCGCTTTCGCTGACGAAAATTATTTGCTCAGTGCCTCGTCGATGCTCTTCGCGCCGAGCTTGCCGGCGCCCATGGCGAGGATGACGGTGGCAGCGCCCGTGACGGCGTCGCCGCCGGCGTAGACGTTCTGATGAGAGGTAAGACCAGCCTCGTTGACGACGATGCCGCCCTTGCGGTTGACCTCAAGACCAGGGGTGGTGTTCTTGATGAGCGGGTTCGGCGTGGTGCCGAGCGACATGATGACGCAGTCGACCGGCAGATCGTGTTCGCTGCCGACCTTTTCGATCGGGCGGCGGCGGCCAGAGGCGTCAGGCTCGCCCAGCTCCATCTCCACGCAGGTCATGGAGGAGACATAGCCCTTCTCATCGCCGTTGATCTTGACGGGGTTATTGAGCGTCTTGAAGACGATGCCCTCTTCGATGGCATGCTCGACCTCTTCGTGACGGGCGGGGAGCTCTTCCATGCCGCGGCGGTAGACGACGTACACGTCAGCGCCCAGACGCTTGGAGCAGCGCGCAGCGTCCATGGCGACGTTGCCGCCGCCGACGACGGCGACTTTCTTGCCCTGAAGCGGCATGATGGGCGTGTCGGAGCCATCCTTATAAGCCTTCATCAGGTTGATACGGGTCAGGAACTCGTTGGCGGAGTAAACGCCGCAGAGGTTCTCGCCGGGGATGTGCATGAACATCGGGAGACCCGCGCCGGAGCCGATGAACACGGCCTCGAAGCCGTACTCGCTCATCAACTCGTCGATGGACACGACGCGGCCGATGACCATGTTCGTTTCGACCTTGACACCGAGGGCCTTCAGGCCGTCGACTTCCTTCTGCACGATGGCCTTGGGAAGTCTGAACTCGGGGATGCCGTAGACCAGCACGCCGCCGGCAAGGTGGAGCGCTTCAAAAACGGTGACATCGTAGCCCTTCTTGGCAAGGTCGCCCGCGCAGGTGAGGCCGCTGGGGCCAGAGCCGATGACCGCGACCTTGTGGCCGTTGGGCGCGGGCTTGGCGGGCGCTTCCTGCACGTTTGCATTGTGCCAGTCGGCGACAAAGCGCTCGAGGCGGCCGATGCCGACAGGCTCGCCCTTGATGCCGCGCACGCACTTCGATTCGCACTGCGTCTCCTGCGGGCAGACGCGGCCGCAGACGGCGGGCAGGGAAGAGGTCTCATGAATGACCTGATAGGCGCCCTCGTAGTCCTTTTCGGTGATCTTCTTGATGAATTCGGGGATCTTGACCTGCACCGGGCAGCCGGAGACGCAGGGATGGTTCTTGCAGTTTAAGCAGCGGGCTGCTTCGTCGAGCGCCTGCTCCTCGGTATAGCCGAGGGCAACCTCCAGAAAGTTCTTGTTGCGGACGTTGGGCTCCTGCGAGGGCATTTCGTTCTTCTTCAGACTCATGTTAGGCATATTACTGAACCTCCTTGCTGAACAGGTTGCAGGTCTCATCGTATTTGTGGCGCTCCCAGTCGAAGTACATCTTGCCGCGCTTGAGACTCTCGTCCCAGTCGACCTTGTGACCGTCGAAGTCCGGGCCGTCGACGCAGGCGAACTTCGTCTCGCCGCCGACGGTGAGGCGGCAGCCGCCGCACATGCCGGTGCCGTCGACCATGATCGGGCTCATGGAAACGGTGGTGGGGATGCCGTAGGGCTCGGTGGTCTTGGACACGAATTTCATCATGATGGCAGGGCCGATGGCGAAGATCTCGTCATACTGGTTGCCCGCGTCGATAAGCTCCTTGAGCGCATCGGTGACAAGACCCTTCTCGCCGTAAGAGCCGTCGTCCGTCATCAGCTTCAAAACGCTGGACGCCGCGCGGAACTTGTCCTCAAGAATGACGAGGTCCTTATTCTTGAAGCCGACGACCGCGTGGACTTCCGCGCCGCAGTCGTGGAACTTCTTCAAAACGGGGTAAGCGATGGCGCAGCCGACGCCGCCGCCCACGACGCAGACCTTCTTCTTGCCTTCGGTCTCGGTCGGGCGGCCCAGCGGGCCGACAAAGTCCTGAATGTACTCGCCCTCGGCTTTATGTCTGAGCTTTTCGGTGGTGGCGCCGATCGTCTGCACGATGATGGTGACGGTGCCCTTCTCACGGTCGAAGTCGTGGATGGTGATGGGGATGCGTTCACCGTTTTCATCGACGCGCAGGATGATGAACTGGCCGGGCTCGGCCTTCTTTGCCACCATCGGCGCCTCGATCTCGTAGAGGGTCACGGTGGGCTTGAGCGCTTCTTTCTTCACGATGCGATACATGAATGATTCTCCTTTTTGTTGAGATTCAGCGCCGTGCCGTCCGGGGAGAACGGCAGGCGGGATTCCTGGACGCAGCGCCGGGAATATGGAATGATGCTATGTTTATATCATGAAAGTTTTCTTGCGTCAATGAATATCAAAATTCTGACAATGCAGGAAAACTTGCATTTACGAAAAATACTTGCAAAAAACTAAAGCAGCGTCACGCTGCGGCCCTCGGTGCTGATGAGGTCCTCCTCGCGCATCTTGCGCATCTCGCGCATCATGGCGCTGCGGTCGGCGCTGATGTAGTCGGCAAGCATGCTGAGGGAAAACGGCAGGGGGAACGTCCGGCTGCCGTGCTCGTCGGCGAGCTGCTCGAAAAAGCACAGCAGCTTTTCGCGGATGGAGCGGCAGGCGAGCACCTCGATCCGGCGGCTCAGATGCAGAGACTTTTTCGAGAGCAGTTGGAAGAGGTTCGTTACGACCTGACTGTGGCAGGCGCAGGCGTTTTCGCAGCGCTTTGTGATCTGGTCATAGCGCATGAAGATGACGCGGCAGTCCTCGCGGCACTCGATGAGCGCGCTGCCGTCGCGAAAGCCGGTGAACGCCAGCTCCTCGCCAAAGACGCTGCCCTCGTCCATGTTTTCAAGCACGGTGCGGTTGCCGTCGGCGTGCAGGCGCAGAAGCGCCGCGCTGCCCGAGAGCAGCACGCCGATCATATCCTGCTGCTGCCCGCAGGTGAGGATGGTCTGTCCTGCGCTGAAGCGCTGCTCATACGCGCTGAAGCAGCGCAGCATATTTTCGCACGATGCTTCGTCCACGCCTGTAAACAGCGCGGAATCGCGGCAATCCATCGCTCTCCCTCCCGTAAGGCCTGCTGCTTTACCGGTGCAGCGCAGCCGTTGACCTATTGCATTATCATATACCAGAGAGGAAAAAAAGTAAATGACAATTTCGCGAAAAAATCGGGTAAAAAATCGAGCGATCCCTGTAAAAAAGCATCCGCCTTATTTGGCGGATGCTTTGTCCTTGGTTTTGCGCGCATAGTCGTAAAACACCTGCGCAATGGGCGATAAAATGCTGTTTTTGTGCTTGACGATATAGAGCTGGCGGCGGAAGCGCGAGTCGGGGAAGGGGAAGGCGAGAAGCTTTCCGAACTGAACATAGTCCTGCGCGGCGCTCTGCGCGATGAGACCGACGCCGAGACCCTCGCTGACCATCTGCTTGACGCTCTCGGTCGAGCGGATCTCGACCGCGGTGCGCAGCTGGGCGATGTCGACGCCGAGCTCATTTAAGAGTTCCTTGCCCGCCTGATACGTGCCGCTGCCCTTTTCGCGGCTGATGAACGTCTCTTCCTTGAGCTGCTCGATGGGGAAGGGCTTGCCCGCAAAGGCCTGATACTTTTCGGTGTTCGGCGCGATGAGCACCATCGGGTCGTTGGCAAAATCCTGATAGACGCATTTGTGGCTCGCCACCATCGTGCCGCAGAAGCCGATCTCTACGCTGCGCGTGGCGACGAGCTCCACGACCTTGGGACTGTCCTCCATCTGGATATTGAAGGTGATGTCCGGATAGCGGGCGCGGAAGTCCTGCAAAAGGTGCGGCAGATAATACTGGCTGGGCACCGTGGAGGCCGCGATGGAGATCGTACCCTTCATCTCCTGCGAGAAGTTGCGCAGCGCGATGGCCGCGTTCTCGCGCACCTGCAGGATCTCCTTGGCGTATTTGTAGAGGAGCTTGCCCGCGTCGGAGGGGTAGGTCTCCTTCGTGGTGCGGACGATGAGCTTGATATTCAGTTTTCTCTCCAGTGCGGAGACGTGCGAGCTGATGGTCGGCTGCGTCAGGTGCAGCAGCTCCGCGGCGCGGGAAAAGCTGCAGTTTTCCACCACGTAGACGAACGCTTCGAGCTCTTTGATATCCATATCAATGTCCATGAAGTTCCCCCGTCAGACCGGCAAAAGCAAAATGTTTTGCGTTGATAGTGCGTTGAATGCTTATTTTTTAACAGTATACACAGTTTAGCACCGTTTGTCCAGAGAGGGAAACGGCATTTTGCAGGATTTTATGCATTTTTTGCCCGTGCGATGCACCGCGCGGGCAAAAAATGACGACTTACTGCTTGTCCTGCGCCAGCGCCTCGCCCAGCGCGATGGCGAGCTGATCGGGGCAGGAGGTATTCTTGAAGCCGCAGCGGATGCCGCGCATGCGCGCGATGGCATCCTCGGCCTTCATGCCTTCGACCAGGCGCGAAATGCCCTGAAGGTTGCCGTTGCAGCCGCCGATGACCTCTACGCTCTTGATGGTGTGGTCGTCGTTCAGCTCAATGTGCATTTCCTTGGAGCAAACGCCCTTGGTGCGGTAGTTATAAGTCATTTCTATCTCTCCTTTTCTGATAGTCCGCGCCAATCATAGCACATTCGCCCTGCGTTCGCAAGGGATGCACCGAAAAAGGAAAGAAAAAGAAGATGCGGCAATTCGGGGTGGTATTCCGCGAACAAGCGTGCTATAATTATCCTGTTAGAATATTGCCATTACAGAACAAAACGCAAAAGGAGTTGTTTTTTATGTCAGTTTTGACCGCCGTTGTTCTCGGCCTTGTGCAGGGGATCGCGGAATTTTTACCGATCTCGTCCTCCGGCCATCTCGCCATCGCGGAGCATTTACTAAGCATCCAGGGCGCGAGCAATGTGCCCGACTTTTTCGACGTGCTGCTCCACCTCGGCACGCTCGTGGCGGTGTTTGCCGCTTACTGGGATGATATCCGCGATATGATCGTGGAGTTTTTCACCGGCATCGGCGACCTTGCCCATCATCGCACGCCGAACCCCGTGCCGCCTGCGCGCCGCCTTATTCTGCTCATCATTGTGGGCACGCTGCCGCTTTTCGTCATGGTGCCGTTTCGCCGTTTTTTCACGGAGCTGGGTGATAATATGTACTTTATCGGCGGCGCACTGATCGTCACGGGCATCCTGCTCTTTGTGAGCGACCGTGTGCGCCATGGCCGCAAGACGGAAAAGACCGCCACGCTGCTCGACGCGCTGCTTGTCGGTATCGGTCAGGCCATCGCGCTGTGCCCGGGCATCTCCCGCTCCGGCATGACGATCACGGCGGGCTGCTTCACGGGCTTTGAGCGCAAGTTTGCCGTGCGCTTTGCATTCCTGCTCTCCATCCCCGCGGTGTTGGGGGCGAACATCCTGACACTCAAAGACGCGATCGACGCGGGCATCGACTTCTCCAGCGTGCCCGTGTACCTCGTCGGTGTCGTCGTCGCGGCGGTGTCGGGCTATGCGAGCATCCGCCTGCTGCGCTATGTTGCCGACAAGGGCCGTTTCGGCGCGTTTGCCTATTACTGCTGGGCCGCCGGCGTGCTGACGCTGGTGCTCACGATCCTGCACTAATTTTTGATTCTGAGGTGAATCATGGCACAACAGAAGAAAAAAACCACCACAACGAAAAAGAAAACGACGGGTTCGTCCCGCTCCTCGTCTTCCGGCAAGCGCACGGCGAAGAAGAATCAGAAGCGCCCCATCCGCCGCGAGGTCGCGGGCGCGATCCTGCTGGTGCTGGCGCTGTGCCTGGGCTTTAGCTATTTCCAGTCGGGCGCGTGGCTGCTCGATCAGCCGGCGAAGCTGTGCCGGTCGCTCTTTGGCTGGGGCTATTACCTCGTCGCGCCCGCACTGCTGCTGGGGAGCTACATTCTGCTCTTCCACCGTGGGCGGAACGTCGCGTCCTGCCTTGTCGGCACGGCGCTGCTGCCGGTCGTGTTCGGCGCGATCATGCACATCGCCCTCTGCAAGGAGGAGTATGTCAACATGGATGGCATCTTGAAGCTTCTGTGGACGAGCGGCAACGCGCTCGAGTCCGGCGGCGCGGTGTCTGCATCGCTTGCGATCATGCTGGTGCTGCTGGTGAAAAAGGTGCTGGCGATGGTCCTGCTCGTCGTGCTGTTCGTCGCGTTTTTGATGATGGCGTTCCGCTTGACGCCTGCCGCCGTGATCGAGGCCGTTCGCTCGCACGAGCGCGTGCCCTATGAGCCAGTGGAGGAAGAGGACCTTCCGCCGCAGCACACCCATGTGCCGCGCCGCAGTGCGCCGGTCCATACGCCGGACGCCGCCATCGACATTCCGCTCGACGGCGAGGAGCGCGTCATCAAGAAAAATCCCACGGGCGGCTTCTTCCGCAAGAAGTCCGATAATATCAAGAGCCCCGACGAGCTGTTAGCAGGCGGAAGTGCCGCGGAGACAAAGATCGCTGCACCCGTTTCGCCTGCCGCCGCGCCGTCCGCACCCGTTAAGCCTGTGACGGTGGAGGCCGACGACTTCGACCTGCCGCCGTTTGATACAGCGCCGAGCGCGCCTGCGCCGGTCGTCCCGGCACCCACACCTGTGATGCACACACCGTTTGCCGCGCCCACGCCGAGCGTGCAGAGCGCACCCGTCGCCGCAGCCGCAGCAGCAACGACGGTTCCCGCCGTGCTGACCGACAAGCAGGAGGACAAGCTCCGCCGCGCCGAGGTCGATGCCGCGCGCGAGGAGGTCACGCGCGAGATCGAGGGCAGCGACGCGCAGCCCCAGCCGCCTGCATATCAGTATCCGCCCATCACGCTCTTAAAAGAGGGCAGCGTGACGAACGCCGCTGAGGCGGGCGCGGAGCTGCGCAACAACTCCCGCCGCTTGGCGCAGACGCTCACGAGCTTCGGCGTGGACGCCCAGCCGGGCGATGTGGTGCGCGGCCCGTCGGTCACGCGCTATGAGTTCACGCTCAGTCAGGGCGTGAAGCTCTCGAAGATCACAAATTTGCAGGACGATATCGCCCTTGCGCTGGGCGCGAGCGGCGTGCGCATCGCCCCCATCCCCGATAAGATCTCCGTCGTCGGCATCGAGGTGCCGAACAAGCTCGTTTCCCCCGTCGCCATCCGCACGGTGCTTGAATCGCGCGAGTTCACGCAGCATCCCTCCGCCACGGCGTTTGCCGTCGGCAAGGACATCAGCGGCAAGAACATCGTCGGGAATATCTCGAAGCTTCCGCACGTGCTCATCGCCGGTACGACGGGCTCCGGTAAGTCCGTGTGCACGAACTCGCTGATCGTCTCGATGCTCTATAAGTCAACGCCCGAAGAGGTGCGCTTTATCATGGTCGACCCGAAGATGGTCGAGCTTGCGCCCTACAACGGCATCCCGCACCTGCTCATCCCCGTCGTCACCGACCCGAAAAAGGCTGCGGGCGCGCTGCAATGGGCCGTGTACGAGATGATGAAGCGCTACAAGATGTTCTCCGAGCACAACGTCAAGGACCTTGCCTCCTATAATAAGGTGGCGGAGACGGACGAAACGCTCAAAAAGCTGCCGAGCGTCGTTGTCGTCATCGACGAGCTGGCCGACTTGATGCTCGTTGCGGCGAAGGAGGTCGAAGAGTCGATCTGCCGCGTGGCGCAGATGGGCCGCGCCGCGGGCATGCACCTGGTTATCGCGACGCAGCGTCCGTCCGCGGACGTCATCACGGGCCTGATGAAGGCCAACATCCCGAGCCGCATCGCGTTCGCGGTCGCTTCCGCGATGGAATCGCGCATCATCCTCGACACCGCGGGCGCGGAAAAGCTCGTGGGCCGCGGCGATATGCTCTATGCCCCGCTGGGCGAAGGCAAGCCCAAGCGCGTGCAGGGCTGCTTCATCTCGAGCGAGGAGATCGAGCGCGTGGTCAACTTCGTCAAGGAAAACGGCGAGACGGACTACGACGAATCCGTTATCGACAAGATCAACGCCGCCGTCGCCGAAAAGGAGAAGGGCAGCGCCAAGGGAGGCGGCAATGCCGCGCCTGATCAGAACGCCGCCGACGATGTGGATGAGCTGCTCCCCGCCGCGATCGACGTGGTCATGGAGACGGGTCAGGCGTCCGTCTCGATGCTCCAGCGCCGCTTGAAGCTCGGCTATTCGCGCGCCGCGCGCATCGTCGACGAGATGGAGACGCGCGGCATCGTGGGCCCGTTCGAGGGCTCGAAGCCCCGCCAGCTGCTTATCACGAAAGAGCAGTGGCAGGAGCTCAAGATGAAGGGCGCCTACGGAGCAGCGCCACCGGAAGCGGAAGAGCTTCCGCCGCCGGACGAGGAAAACTGAACAAAGCGAAAGCACCGTAGATGAAATTCATCTGCGGTGCTTTTTTGCGCGTGTTTGGTTCCCCGCGCACAGGAGTCGCATAGACTGTCGGGGAAGAAGAAATGGGGGAGGAGATCGACATGGCCTATTCCGACAGGGAGCTGCTCGCGCGCCTCATCGAGTGCGAAGCGGGCGGCGAGGGCGAGAATGGGATGAAAGCCGTGGCGAGCGTCGTGATGAACCGTGTGCGCTCGACGGGCGGCGAATACGCGCGCGTGGGGCAGGGCAGCATCCGCAATATCATCTTTCAGCCGGGGCAGTTCGTCTGCGCGAGCGAGACCGAGCGCGGCAGCTACAACCCGCAGAACATCTACAACATGCGCCCGACCGATATCCATTACGAGATCGCGGACTGGGCCATCGCGGGCAACCGATTGCACGGCCTTGGAACGGCGCTGTGGTTCTTTAACCCGTTTTCGCCGTCCTGCCGCGCGAATTTTCCTTCAAATGTGGGGACGTTCGTCATGCGTATCGGCGACCACTGTTTTTATAACCCCACCGCCGCGTATTACGACACCTGAGAAAAGCAAATCAGCAGCAACGGGAAAGGGAGAGGACGTTTTTATGATCCAGATGGGAAAAAGCATGCCGTGCCTTTATGAGCAGATGGCTGCCGTGCCCGCCATGGCGAGCGCGCAGCAGAGCGGCAACAGCAATAATAGCAGCAATAATAGCAGTAATAACAACAGTAACAACAACGTGAGCCAGAGCTATGAGGAAATGCTTGGAGGATCGTCGGGGGCGGGAGGCATGTCGCTCGTGCCGCAGAGCGGCGCGAGCGGGCAGTTCCAGCCCACGCCCGACGAGATCGAAGAGTCTCGGACGGTCGACAAGATGGCCTACAATTCGTGGAAGGGGATGCTCGCGCGCAACATCGGCCGCGCAGTCATCGTGAGCTTCCTCGTCGGTTCGCAGAACACGGTCGTGGCGGTCGGCACGCTACAGGAGGTCGGAAACGACTATATCACGCTGTTCCACCCCGGCCGCAGCGCCTACATCACCGCCGACATCTACTCCATCCGCTTCGTGGAGTTCCCGCAGGGGAACAACGTGATCACACTCAACTAAAAAGGGACGCTTTCGCGTCCCTTCATTTTTGCTTTTGCGTTCGCAGACGCAAAGAATTTTGATCGTCGATCGCCGCGACCAGCGCGTGGCGATCGACACCTCTCGCTCCGCGCGTGTCGCAGCCGCCAGCGGCGGCAAGGCACAAAGCGGAGTGTGGCCTTTCTCAAAAAAGCGGCTTTACCGCTTTTTTGAAGTACTTAGAATCTTCTTCTCCGGCCGCGGTAGCCGCTGCCGGCTCTGCCGCGGCGGCGGTGGCCGTAGCGACGGCGGCGGGAGAACATCGTCACATAGACGACGAGCGCGACGATCAGCAGTACGACCACGATCAACAGAATGCGGACGAGCGGCTTTGCGAAAAAGTCAGACACCCTGCGCTGCGCCGTCAGGAACCACGAGGCCGATACATCGTTCAGCGCTAAGAGGTCCGTCTCGGCGTAGACCTTACCATTGTAGGAGAGCGTCAGCTTGCCGAGCACGTCGCCCGCGGAAACGGGCGCGTCGACCGTGTCGTTCGTGAGCGTCACGGTGCGCTCAAGCATGTCGGGCTCGACATTGTCGGGCAGCAGGCAGGCGATATCCTCCGCCGCGTGGGTCGAAACGTAGCTCGCCTCGCTCGAAAGCGCGACGGGCACCTCCTGCACAAGGTCGGAGGAGGAGAGAATGTCGCGGAGGACAAAGTTGTCAAAGCCCCAGTCGAACATGCGCGACGTTTCGGAGAAGCTGCGCGTCTGGATGGTCACACCGTCCTCGAGCGTCACGCGCTCCGCGCCCAGCACCACGCTGATCATGTGGCGGCTGCCGCGCAGGGCGGACGAAATGAGGCAGTAGCCCGCCTCGGGTGTCGAGCCGGTCTTGATGCCCTGCGCGTCGCGGTACACATAACCGCGGGCGCGCCAGTTGGAAATGAGAAAGTTCGTCGAATGCAGCTCACGCGGCTTGTCGGTCATGTTCGTGGCGGGCACGGTGTAGCTCTTGGAGTTGCAGATCTCCATGAATTTGTCATGCTTCAGCGCCTCGCGCGTGATGAGGTAGAGGTCCCACGCGGTCGTGTAGTGCTGGGAATTGTGAAGACCCGTGGCGTTGGCAAAGTGCGTGTGCTCGCAGCCAAGCTCCGCCGCGCGCTCGTTCATGCGCGCGACAAAGGCGTCGACCGAGCCGTAGAGCGTTTCGCCCAAAATGTTGCACGCCTCGTTCGCCGAGACGATGAGCATGCAGTTGAGCAGCTGTTCGACCGTCATCGTTTCGCCGGGGACGATGTTCGCCGTGCTGCCGTCGCTCGACAGCCCCTCGAACGCCGATTCCGTCGCAGTGACGGAGTCGGTCAGCGCGATCTTGCCCTCGTCGATGGCTTCAAACACCAGCAGCGCGACCATCACCTTTGTGAGTGACGCGGGGAAGTTCTCCTGATGGGCGTTTTTCTCATAGAGAATTTCGCCCGTGTCGGCCTCAATGAGAAGGCCGGCCTTCGCGTCGAGTGTGAAGTCCTCATAGGCGTCGGCGCTCGTGAGCGAAAAGAGCGGGAGCAGGAGCGCAAAAGATAAAAAAAGTGAAAACCAGCGGCGTTTTTTCATGGAAATATACCTCGTTGTATGATACAATCAAATAGAATACAGTGAAGAGGAGCGCGCCGTTCGGCACGCTTCGACATCAGTATAGCAAAAAAGGCAGGCGAGCGCAACCGTGGAAAAGCAAGAAAAGAAAACCAAAGTCAGCGGCGTCTACCTTGTGCTCGCCGCGCTGACGGTGCTGTTCGCCGTTTCACTCGTTTTTCTGCACAAAACGGCCTACGAGGGTGCCTCGCACGGGAATTACACCGTGACGACGCAGGACAAGACCGATGAGATCACCGCGCCCACGCGCGTGCTGATCAATGTCAACACCGCGACGGCGGAAGAGCTTGAAACGCTGACGGGCATCGGCCCGTCGCTCGCGCAGGCGATCATCGACTACCGCGCAGAGCACGGTGCATTTGAGACGGCGGAGGATCTTTTGAACGTCAAGGGCATCGGAGAGGCGAAGCTCGAGGGATTCCGCGCGGAGATCACATTCACGGAGGAGGATGGCAATGAAAATTCTGGTGGTTGACGACGAGCAGCTTCTCGTCAAGGGCATGAAATTCAATCTGGAAAACGAGGGCTACACGGTCGAGACTGCCTACGATGGCGCGACCGCCATCGACATGGCGAAAAGCGGCGGGTTTGACCTCATCATCCTCGATCTGATGATGCCGCAGGTGGACGGGCTGACGGCCTGCATGCGCATCCGCGAATTTTCCAATGTGCCCATCATCATGCTGACCGCCCGCAGCGAGGACGCCGACAAGATCATCGGCCTTGAGTCCGGCGCGGACGACTATATCACAAAGCCGTTCAACATCTTGGAGCTCAAAGCGCGCATCCGCGCGCTGCTGCGCCGCGCGAACGCCGCACCGCAGCAAAAGCAGCCTGAAACGCTCCTGTTGACCGCGGGCGGCATCACGCTCGACCCCGAGCAGCGCGTCGCCGTCAAAAACGGCGAGATCGTCGAGCTCACGGCCAAGGAATACGACCTCATCGAGCTTCTTGTCAAGAATCCGCGCCGCGTTTACTCGCGCGAAAATCTGATGGACCTCGTCTGGGGCTACACCTACGCAGGCGACTACCGCACAGTGGATGTGCACATCCGGCGGCTTCGCGAAAAGCTCGAGGAAAACCCTGCCGCGCCGCAGCACATCCTGACCAAATGGGGCGTGGGGTACTACTTGAAGGACTGATTTCCCACTAAAAGAAAGAGAAGGGGGGCAGCGCCGTGCAGATGCATGCGAGCCTGCAGCGAAAATTCAGCTTCAGCTATATCGCCATCATTCTGGCGGTGCTGATCCTGCTGAACACGTATCCGCTCATCACGTCGGAAAACCTGACGTTCCGCTCTAAGCAGAGCTCGCTGCAGGGCAGCGTCTCGGTGATGGTGACGGCGCTCTCCGGCCTTGAGGAGCTGAGCGAGGAAAACGTCGCGGGTGCGATGACGCTCGTGGAGGAGACGGGCATCTCCCGCGTGCTTGTGACGGACGCCTCGGGTCGCGTGCTGTATGACACGCGCGAAACCGACGGCGCGATCGGCCGCTACGCCTTTTATACAGAGCTTGTGCAGGCGCTTCGCGGAGAAGACGTCTTTTACACCGAATTTTCGGACAAGGCGTTCAAAAGCCGCGCGGCCTCGCCGGTCATCTACCACAGCCAGACCATCGGCGCGGTGTATGCCTACGAATACGACACCGAGCAAGCGGAGCTGCTGCTGTCCCTGCAGCGCAATCTCCTGACGATTTCGGCGGTCGTGCTGGTGTTCGCCGGCGGGATCAGCGTACTCTTATCCCGTGTGCTGACGCGGCGCTTCGGCGTACTGACCGACGCCATCCGCAAGATGCGCGAGGGCTCGTACAGCCACCGCGCCGAGGTCGGCGGGCACGACGAGATCAGCGAGCTCGCCGCCGAGTTCAACGACATGGCTGACCGGTTGCAAACGACGGAGGACGCTCGCCGCCGCTTCGTGTCGGACGCGAGCCACGAGCTCAAAACGCCGCTGGCGGGCATCAGGCTTCTGTCCGACTCCATTTTGCAGACGGAGAACATGGACGCGCAGACCGTGCGCGAATTTGTCGGTGATATCGAGCAGGAGTCCGAGCGCCTGGCGCGCATCACGGAAAATCTGCTGCGCCTGACGCGCCTGGACAGCGGTATGCTGCCCGAGGCGCAGCGCGTCGACCTCTCATCCGTGATGGCGCGCGTGGTGCGCATGCTGCGCCTTGTGGCCGAGGAAAAGCAGGTCGACCTCTCATATGAAATTCGCCGCGAGGGACAGACCCTTGCGAGCGAGGATGAAATTCACGAAATCATCTACAACCTGACGGAAAACGCCATCAAGTATAACCGCCCCGGCGGCTTTGTGAAGCTGCTGCTCGCGGGGGATGAAAAGGACTGCCTTCTCACTGTCAGCGACAATGGCATCGGCATTCCGGAGGGGGACATGCCCCGCATTTTCGACCGCTTCTACCGCGTGGACAAGATGCGCTCGCGCGCCGCGGGCGGTACAGGCCTTGGCCTTTCCATCGCCGCCGACACGGCGCGCCGCCGCGGCGGCAGCATCGAGGTCCGCGCCCGTGAGGGCGGCGGCACGGTGTTTACCGTGCGCCTGCCGCGCTGCGAAGAGGGAGGGGATGAGACATGAGAAGACGTCTTTCCCTGACTGCGGCATTAGTCCTCCTGCTTTCGCTTCTCTGCGCCTGCGCGGCCCAGCACGCGCAGGAGATGGACGAGAACGGCTACGAGCTCTATTTTCTCAGCGATCCCAACTCCGCGGGCGGCGGCGACGCCATCCGCACGCAGGAAAAGCGTCTGACGCTCGACGGCGCGATGGAGACCGAAGACTGTGTCCGCACGCTGATGGAGGCGCTGCTCGCAGGGTCCGACGAGCCGTCGCTCTCGTCGCCCATCCCGGAGGGAACGGCGCTCAAGTCGCTCAAGGTGTCGGGCCGCCGCGCGCAGATCGACTTGAGCGCACAGTATGCGCGCCTGACGGGCATCGACCTGTCGCTCGCTGACTACTGCATCACGCTGACGCTGACGCAGCTGCCGAATGTGAACGCTGTGAGCATCACGGCGGACGGGCGCGAGCTGCCGTACCGCGAGACGCAAGTGCTGCTCTCGGCGGATACGCTGCTTTCCTCGCGTGAGAGTGGCCTGCGGCCGATTACCGTGTCGCTTTATTTCCTCGACAGCAAGACAGGCGAGCTGCGCGCCGAGCAGCAGACGCTCGCGCTCTACGAGGGCCAGACGCGCGTGAACGCGCTGCTCGAAGCGCTCGCGCAGGGGCCGGAGGACGATTCGCTCGTCTCGCTCCTGCCGGAGGACTTTGCGGTCATCTCCTCTCGCATCGAAAACGGCGTGTGCTATCTGAATCTCCCTGCGAGCGGCTCACTGCCGGAGAACGAGGCAGAGCGCGATTTGATGCTGAGCGCGCTCGAGCAGTCCATTTTGTCGCTCGGCGGCGTGGACGAGGTGCAGTTTTTGATCGAAGGCTCGGCCGAGCCCGACGGCTACCGGTAAAAAAGGCCCTCCGCAGAAATGCGGAGGGCCTCATCATATCTTGCGCTATTTTACGCTCACTCGCGCGCGAGCATCGCCGCGCCGATCACGCCCGCGCGGTAGCCGAGCGTGCAGAGCTCGATGCGCGTGTGCGAGACGGCATAGCGCGAGCCGAACGAACGCTCGCGCACCCTTTCGCGCAGCGGCAGGAGCAGCGCGTCGCCCTGATTTGCTACGCCGCCCGAGAGGGCCAGCACTTCGGGAAAGAAAATGTTGACAAGATTTGTGAGCCCGCAGACCAGATGCTCGATGTAGTCCTCCACGACCTGCGCGCCCGCCTCGTCGCCGCGCTCCTTGGCGAGAAACGCTGTGCGGCCGTCGACACCGCCCTGCTCCGCGGCAATCGCGTGCAGCAGGCTCTCGGGGTGCGCGGCCATGGTGCGCTTCGTGTCGCGGATCAGCGCCGTGGCGGAGGAGTAGGCCTCGAAGCATCCGCGGCTGCCGCAGGTGCACTCTTCGCCGTTTTCCGCGATGACCATGTGGCCGATCTCGCTCGCCGCGCCCGTGTAGCCTGTCAGGAGCTTGCCGCCGAGCACCACGCCGCCGCCGACGCCCGTGCCGAGCGTGACGACGATGGTGCTCTCCGCGCCGCTGCCGCAGCCGAACAGCGCCTCGCCCAGCGCCGCGGCGTTTGCGTCGTTGCCGAGGTGGATGGGAAGCGCAGTGTGCGCGCGCAGCGCGCTTCGCAGGTCGAAGTTCACAAAATTCAGGTTCGCCGCAAAGCGCACGATGCCGCTCGCGTCGTCCACCGTGCCGGGGCAGCCGATGCCCACGCCGCCGACGGTGTCCTCGCCGATAGAGAGCTGCGCGATGACCTGACCGATGCGTCCCGCGACCGCCTCGGGGCCGAGATCGACGCGCGTCGGGATAGAATGCTCCTTTAAGATCTCGCCCTTCGCGCTCACGAGTGCGCCCTTGATGTTCGTGCCGCCGAGGTCGATGCCGATATAGTTCATAAAAACGCCCCTCCCGGGTGAAATGTGTCCTCATTGTATGCCGCATCGGCGGAAAATGCAAGAGCTCGCACGGGAAAGAAAAAAGTTTCTTAAAAAAATCATAAGGGTGAAACTTTTTGAGAAATTTCTCGTCTAAGAGAATGTACGGAACGAAAAAAGCTCCGCATAATCAAGATGGAAAGAAGACGATGAAAGGAGAAACAAAATGAACCGCTGGGGACTAATGAGTGCCCTCGCACTTGCCGCCGCGCTGCTGCTCATGGGCTGCAGAGAGACGGAGAAACAGACCGATATGGCGGAAGAGCATCCCATCACCTATGAAGACGTCTGTGAGCGGAACACGATCTCTGCGCTGCTCGAGCGGCACGAGGTGGTGACTGTCACTTGTGAGAGCGTGGACAGCAGGAACCGCGGCCTGGCCGAAAGAGCGACCGATCAGTATACGCTTGACGAAAAGGAAAGATGGCAGAGCTGGCGGCACAGATGGAGCAGTGATGAGTATGGCGAGAGCGATGTTTACAGCATGGATGTTTGCTCAGACGATGTTCCAAACGGAATGAGCCTCATTGCGGCAGGGAACGACGAGAGCGGCGTTATGGGACGCATCGACGTGACGGTGTTTGCCGCGGGGAATTGGTACGAAAAGAGTATCCTCCCGCTGCCATATCTGACCATTGTCGGCGACGGTGTGAGCGTAGAAGCCGGAGAGCCGTATGAGCAGGACGGCAAGCTTGTATTCGAGGTCAAATCGCGCCTGATCGGCGGCGATGACGACAACGCGTATTCGCTGGAGCAGTATTGCGTCGACCCAACCTCTGACGATCTGCTGAGTGCACGGATGGAGCTGCGCTCGAAGAACGCAAACGGGGAGGACATCTGCTATGGAACAGAGCAGTACACCTTCGACTATGACCGCCCCTACGAGCCGGAGAAAGACCTCTACGCGCAGATGCTGTCGGACGATGGCCCCGGGCGCGAGGCAACGATCGTGTGGGACCACGGTACGGAGCAGGAGCGCGAGCAGAATGTCACCGTGCCGCTGAGCTCGCTCCTTTACTTAAGCGGCAGTCAGGAGCTGCGCTCTTACTACGACGCCGCCATGACGCAGGAGTATCAAACCCCTGAGATCGAGTGGCCGGACGGCGAAAGCACGACCGTCTACGTGAAAAGCGGCGGTTGAGACCGGTGGGAGATGAGAGAGGAGAGCACACCATGAAAAGCTGGAAGAGAGCTGTCGCCGTTGCTTTATGCGCTGCGAGCTTACTCGCAGGCTGTGGAGGCGACTGCGGGCTGAGTGATGACGACAACGCCGATGAGCCGCAGATCACGATCGAGCAGATCCGTGCCGCGAATGATCCGCGATCCCTGCTCGAAAAGCACGACGCTGTGACCGTGACTGTGCAGGAGAGCGATCAGAATGACGCCGTGACGTATACGGCGAAGTTCCAGTACACCTACGTTGTGGATGAGGTACTGGCCTGGTATCACTATCAGTATACCGAGAACAGCGACGCAGGCGAGGATGAAGTGTGGGGCGAAGCAAACGAAAAAATGTATGCCGAGCGCAGGGCGAGCGACGATGCTGCAAGCCTGAGTATTCACTTTAGACACGATGACAAGCAATATATTCTTGACATGATGCCCCAATGCCCCGCATCCGGAGAAAATGCAGAGCAGACGATTGACGGATACAGTGAAGAGGACGGCGAGATCCTGCTTTCCGTCACCACGCGCTATCTGGATTCCAGCGGCTATTATTACACCACGTGCTACCGCGTTGACCCCGCAACGAGTGAACTGCTTGAGATGTCGGTGACCGACTACCATGAAGATGAAAATGGCGCGGTATCCAAGCAGGGAATAAGGCTTTACCGCTGGAGCTACGACGAGCCTTATCAAGCAGGGCGCAATCTGCTGAACGAGGTTCTGTTTTCGACGGACAGCACGGAGGACGTCTGCGATCTGACGTACTTCTATCCCGCGCCGGGCTCGGAGAAGGGCTGGGACGTCGGGGAGAACGGCTGGAGCGTCAGCGAGATCCGCGTGGCGCATGGCACGCGCATCCTCTTCCTCGACAGTGCGGATCTCGCGCTTTATGCGGACAGGGAGCTGACCGAACCCATCGACTTCTACGACGGCGTCGACACGAGCGGCGAGAGTGCAACGGTCTATATCGTGCCGCTGGATGAGAACCATTAAAAAGCTTTAGAATGCGGGCGTGAACCCGCACCAAAATAAGGAGGAAACCAAGGTGAAAAACTGGAAGAAAGCAGGCATTGGCGCGCTTTGCGTGATGAGTCTGCTCGCGGGCTGCGGCATGCAGGACGGCAAGGACGATGGGAACGGCGGCAAGGACGACACGCCGATGGACGTGACGCTCGAAACGCTGCGCGAGGTCAACGCTCCGCGTGTGCTGCTTGCAAAGTACGACGCCGTGACCGTGAACATTCAGGGCACCGACCGGGACGGCGAGGTGGCCTACACCGCAAGATTGCAGTACACGGACGGGGGCGACAGCACGATCCTCATGTCCTCGCACTACAGCTATACCGCCAACAGCGGCCCGGGCGAGGATGAGCTGTGGAGCCAGGGGCGTGGCGGCCTGTATGCCACGCGCATGGCGAGCGACGATACCGCGAGCCTGAACATCTATCCCATTCCGGGCGAGGGGACGGAGTATTTCCTTGACATACTGCCGCAGTGCGCCGACCCCGCCGCCAAGAATGCCGAGGAAACGCTCGACGAGCGCAGCGAGCAGGACGGCGCGGTGCTGCTCTCGACCACCACGCGCTTTGACGATCAGGACGACTACTACTATACCACCCTCTACTACGCCGATCCCGAGACGGGCGAGCTGCTCGCCATGTCCGTGACCGACTATATGGCGGACGGCGAGGGCGGCGTGACGGAGATGGGCACGACGCTCTACAACTGGAGCTACAACGAGCCCTACAAAACAGAGCCCTATAAGTCAGGCCGCTACCTTCTGAACGATGTCGTGTACGCGACGGACGACACGAGACCCGCCTGCCTGCTGACGGTTTGCCTCCCCGCGAAAGAAGGGGACGAAGACTGGTGGGTGAATGAATACCATGTGGCGAGGGGGACGTATGTCAACATCTGTTGCCGCAGCGGTTGCACGCTCTATGCGGATGCGGCGCTGACGCAGCCCATCGACGACACCGTGTCCATCGACACAAATGGCGAAGAGATGACGGTCTACGTTGTGCCCGATGCGCCGATGAACTGAGAGTAAGCGCGCGAAAAGCGGCGGATCAAAAAATCCGCCGCTTTTTTTCAAAAAGGATGAAACATTTTTCGATAAATTCCGTCTAAATAATACAGGAAAAGGCTCGGTGCGAGAATTAAGGAACTCTTAAATAATTTGTAACCAAATCGCGCCTGATTGTAACGACTTCCTCATAAGATGAGATTATAATGGACCCAAGATTAAAATTGAGGAGAAACTGCGATGGCAAATGACCAGAAGCCCGTCATTTCGGTGCGAAAGCTCCGAAAGGTGTACATGATGGGGCAGGAGCACGTGGTCGCACTGCACAATATTGACCTCGACATCCCGCGGGGCGAGGTGTGCTGCATTTTCGGCACGTCCGGCAGCGGCAAATCGACGCTGCTCAACCAGCTGGCGGGACTCGAAAAGCCCACGCGCGGCGTGGTGCGCATCGGCGGCGTGCCGATCTCACAGCTCAACGAAAATCAGCTCGCGGCCTTCCGGCAGAAGCATATCGGCTTCGTCTTCCAGTCCTACAACCTGCTGCCGGAGCTGACGGCGGCGGAAAACGTGGCCATGCCGCTGATGTTCAAGGGCATCGACCCGGATGTGCGGCTGCTGGAGGCGAAGAAAATGCTCTGCCGCGTGGGACTGAAGGACCGCATGGACCACTTTCCAAACCAGATGTCCGGCGGACAGCAGCAGCGCGTGGGCATCGCGCGCGCGTTCGTCACGCATCCCGAGGTCGTGTTCGCCGACGAGCCGACCGGCAACCTCGACTCGAAGACGACGAAAGAGGTCATGCACATGATCCGCGGCTTTGCCAAGCGCTTTCACCAGACGATCGTGCTCGTCTCTCACGATCCGGAGATGACCGAGTATGCCGACCGCATCGTCACGCTCATCGACGGCAGGATCGTCAGCAACGTAGAAAATCAGGTCAAGGCGGAGATCGACGCCGCACCTTATATCGAATAACGGAGGAAATCGAACATGAAACGCATCTCAAGATCCCTGCTCTCGCTCTGCCTTGCCCTTGTGCTGTGCGCAGCGCTGCTGCCTGTGAATGACGCCAAAGCGACGGGCGGAGGCACGACGGCACGGACGGGAACCAGCTTTCTGATCACCGGCTACCGGGCCAGCAGAAGCAGCATTTACACCGGCGATACGGTGGATATCACGGTCTACTTATCCCGCACGGACGGCGGCAACGATTCGATCCGCGTCGTGCGCGGCCTTGACAGCTTTCAGGACGGCACGGCGAGCGCTGTTGCAAGCGGACAGAACGGCGAATATACCGTTACGTTCACCGGCCTGACCTACACCGGCGACAGCGGCAAGCAGCTTGCCTTTACCATTTATTATGAAGGCAACGGCGGCGGCTATCAGGACGGCAACACCGTTCCGGTGCGCGAGTGCGTGCCCTACACCGAGCCGACGCCCGCCCCCGAGCCGACGCCGGAAACGATTCCCGAGCCGCGCGCCGTCTTCAACTCCGACGGCACGAGCACGTCTATTGCCGCGGGCGAGACGAAGACCATCACCGTTTACATCCAGAACGCCGGCACGACCGCCATGCGCGACCCTATCCTGACGCTCAAATCCTCCGGATCGCTTCTCATCATGGGCAGCCAGGACTACATGCTCGACGATATCCGCGCGGGCCGCGACACGGCCGTCACTGTGACGGTCAAAGCACCCGACAAGATCGAATCCCAGATGCAGACGATCGACGCGAGCCTGTCGTTCTACTATGACAACGGCACGCAGCTCACCGGCGGCAGCGCCAGCGGCAGCGTGAACGTTCTCTCCACCGTTACCAAGGATACGAAGGACGAGGAGACCATTGCGAGCCCCACGCCCATCGTCATTCTCTCGAAGTACAACTACGGCGGTTCGTCCGTTGCGGCGGGCTCAAGCACGAACCTGAGCTTCTCGTTCACGAACACCAGCAAGACCATCAAGATCGAAAACGTCATGGTCACCGTCACCGGCGGTCAGGACCTGATGCTCAACGGCTCGACGAACACGTTCTACTTTGAATCTGTCGCCGCGAGCGGCAGCAAGACCGTCACCGTGCCGATGAAGGCCGCGCAGCTCATCAGCGCCAGCGCGCAGGGGGTGCAGATCGCCGTCACCTATGAGTATGTCGATCAGAACGCAAGAAAGTCGGGCAACGCCACGCTGTCGCTGAGCGTGCCGCTCTACCAGCCCGACCGCTTTGAGCTGAGCGAACCCAAGACCTCCTACACCGGCTACGTCGGCGAGGAGACGAGCCTGACGATCGACTATGTCAACAAGGGCAAGAGCGCCATCAGCAACGTCGAGGCGACCATCTCCGGCGATATTGATTCTCCCACGCCTTATCAGCGCGTCGGCACGATCGACGGCGGCAAGAACGGCACCATCGCCTTTGCCGTGACCCCGCAGCTGGAGGGCGAGAATCAGGTCAAGATCGTCATCACCTACGAAGATTCCAACGGCAACACCAAAGAGCGCGTGTTCGAGGCAACGGTCGAGGCCATGGCCTATGAGCCGTCTGACCCCGGCACGGACGACCCCGGCATGATCGACCCCGAGCCGCAGAGCACCTTCCCATGGAAGTACGTCATCATCGCGGCAGTCGCCGCACTCATCGTCCTTCTGGTCGTGCTGCGCATCCGCAAGAAAAAGGCCAAGCAGAAGGCCGAGCAGGCCCTCTGGGACAAGTGGGACGAAGAGGAGATCGCCGAAGAGAAGAAGGAGGCAGCGGACGCCGCGGCGAAGGAGACTGCGGCCACGGGTGCTGAGGAGCAGAACAAATGAGATTCGCAGACATCCTGAAAATGTGCTTCGACAGCCTGTCGCGGCGCAAGGGGCGCACGATCCTGACGGTGCTGGGCGTGTTCATCGGCTGCACGTCCATCATCGTGATGGTCTCCATCGGCGCGGGCATGCAGGAGTCCTACGATCAGATGCTCAAAAATATGGGTGACCTCTCCATCATCGAGGTCTACCGCGGCTACAACCAGAATACCGGCACGCAGACGGAGAGCAAGCTCGACGAAAAGGCGGTCGAGAGCTTCCGCGAGATCGCGGGCGTGCAGGCCGTCATGCCCAAGGCAAGCCTCGACGATTACAACATTTCGTTCAAGGCGGGCATCAACGACCGCTACAGCGTCAGCTGGGGAAACTTTGCCGGCATTGACGTGAGCGCGCTTGAGGACATGGGCTTTGAGCTGGTCTCGGGCCGCTATCCGCAGAGCAGCGACGAGGTGGTCGTGGGCCAGTACTTTGCCTACAACTTTAAGGATACCCTGATGCCGGATGGCAGAAATTATGTCGACCGATATATCTGGGACGAAAACGGCAATATCGACACGGAAAAGGTCCCCGACCCGTTCTTTGACCCGCTCAAGACGGACGTGAAGATGCTCCTGACCTCCTGGGACGACTCCGGCAACGAGACGACGCCCTACAGCGTCGATCTCAAGGTCGTGGGCATTCTGAAGGAAGATCGGGGCAAGGGCTACGAGACGAGCGACGGCGTGATGATGGACATCAATGCGCTCAAAGCGCTCATTCAGGATCTGACGGGGAAGACCGACACGAAGTTCGAGTATTCGTCCATCAACGTCAAGGCGGAGAGCCTCGACGCCGTGGCGGATGTGGAGCAGGCCATCAAGGACCTTGGCTACGACACATACTCCATGCAAAGCATGCGCGACGAGCTCAACAAGCAGACCCGCCAGATCGAGCTGATGCTCGGCGGTCTCGGCGCGATCTCGCTTTTTGTCGCGGCCATTGGCATTACGAACACGATGATCATGTCCGTCTCCGAGCGCACGAAGGAGATCGGCATCATGAAGGCGCTTGGGTGCTATGTGCGCGATATCCGCGCGATGTTTTTGATGGAGGCGGGCAGCATCGGACTTCTCGGCGGCGTGCTGGGACTCCTTTTCAGCTATATCATCTCTGTCGGCATCAATCTCTTCTCCTTCGGCGCGTTCGGCGGCGGAGGAGTGACGTGGGAACTCATCAAGCAGGCGCTCATCGGCGGAGAGAACGTGACGCGCGTTTCCGTCATCAAGCCTGAGCTTATCATCTTTGCACTGGTGTTCTCAGTGATGGTCGGATTGGTGTCCGGTTATCAGCCCGCGAACAAGGCGGTCAAGATCTCCGCGCTCGAAGCCATCCGAAACGAATAAGAAAAACGCAGTATTTTGCAAGAAGGCGGCGTCCTGGACCGGACGCCGCCTTCTTTTGTAAAAAGTGCGATATTGCAATGTTTCAAGCGCTTGCTTTGCTTGACCGCGCTGATGCGATGTGATATCATATATCAGTCAAAATATTTATGAAAACAGGAGGCGATCGCCTTGGCAACCGTCAAACGCAGATCCACCGTTCCCTATTATGCCGCGGCGGGAACATGGGTCATCTATGCGCTGCTCTTTCCGCTCTACCGCGTGCCGCATTTCCTCTTTGTGGCGGTCGTGTCGGGGGTGGTGTTCTTCATTATGAACGCCGTGTGCGGCACGGTCGAAGTCACGGTGCCCGACCCGCCGAAAAAGGAAGAGAGCACCGGCAACCCCGAGCTCGACAAGATGATCAAGGACGGCAATCTTGCCATCTCCGAGATGAAGCGTCTGAATGATTCCATCAAGGACGCGAAGATCTCCGCCGACATCGACCGGCTCGAGGACCTGAGCGCGAAAATTTTCGCGCAGGTCAAATCCGACCCGTCGAAGCTGCCGCAGATCCGCAAGTTCATGGACTACTACCTGCCCACGACCCTTAAGCTCTTGAACGCCTATGACCGTATGGGCGCGCAGGGCGTGAGCGGCGAGAATATCGACGCGACCATGCAGCGCGTGGAGAGTATGATGGGCACGATCGTTACGGCTTTTGAAAAGCAGCTCGACATGCTCTTCGGCAGCGAGGCGATGGATATTTCCGCCGATATCACGGTACTTGAGAACATGATGAAGCGCGAGGGCCTGAGCGAGGATACTGGCGAGCTGCATGCCGAGTCCGGCACGGCGACCGCCTCGCAGGACGACATCAAGCTCGAGCTATAAAGGAGTAAGCGATGCGAAAGAAAGTGATGGCGTTCAACGCCAAAGTCAATGCGTGGATCTTGAAACGACTGAAGGGCGTGTGGCTCGACCCGATCTTCTGTGCAATCTTTGCCATCATGTGTGTGGCAAGCATCATCGGCGCGCGGCATCTGCACAGGGATACGCTTTACTATTCCGCGCTGATCTGGGCGTTGGCCACGCTGCTGTGCCTGCGCCGCATCCAGCGCATCAAAAAGTACGAAAAAGAACAAACTCAAAGCCAAAATACGGAGGAGAAATGATATGAGCGACAACATGATGCCCGAGCTGACCCTGAATCCCACCGAAGCGGCGCAGGAGGCCGTCCCTGAGCTGACGCTCACGCCCGAAGCGCCCACGGCGCCCGAGGCGGAGAAAAAGGAAGTCGAGCCTGTCAAGGTCGATGAGAGCATGCTCACCGAGCAGGAGAAGAAAGCCGTCGACGATTTTGCGAAAAAGATCGACATCAAGGACACGAATGTCGTGCTCAACTACGGCGTGGCCGCGCAGAAGAGCGTTGCGACGTTCTCGGAAAATGCACTGTCCTCCGTGCGCAACAAGGATCTTGGCGAGGTGGGCGAGACGCTCTCGAACCTCGTCGTCGAGGTCAAGGGCTTCGGTCAGGAGGAGAAGAAGGGCTTCGCAGGCCTGTTCCGCAAGCAGAAGGACAAGCTCGAGCTGATGCGCGCGCAGTACGGCAAGGCCGAGACGAGCGTGAACCGCATCGTATCCGAGCTTGAAAAGCATCAGGTCACGCTGATGAAGGATATCGCGATGCTCGACCAGATGTATGAGCTGAACCTCAAGTACTACAAAGAACTGACCATGTATATCATCGCGGGCAAAAAGCGTCTGGCCGAGGTCCGCTCCGGCGAGCTCGAGGAGCTGCGCAAAAAGGCGGAGGCGAGCGGCCTTGCCGAGGATGCGCAGGCCTACAACGACTACGCGCAGAAGTGCGAGCGCTTTGAAAAGAAGCTGCATGACCTGGAGCTCACGCGCATGGTGTCGCTCCAGATGGGCCCGCAGACGAGACTTCTCCAGAACAACGACACGCTGATGGTCGAAAAGATCCAGTCCTCGCTCGTCAATACCATCCCCCTCTGGAAGAGCCAGATGGTGCTCGCGCTCGGCATGGAGCACAGCCGTCAGGCCACGGCCGCACAGAGCGCGGTGGCGCAGACGACGAACGAGCTTCTCAAGAAGAACGCCGACATGCTCAAGATGGGCACCATCGCCACGGCAAAGGAGGCCGAGCGCAGCATCGTCGATATCGAGACGCTGCAGCACACGAACGAGCAGCTCGTCTCCACGCTCGACGAGGTCGTGAACATCCAGCGCGAGGGCGCGCAGAAGCGCAAGGAAGCGGAGGTCGAGCTCGGCCGCATCGAGGGTGAGCTGAAGCAGAAGCTCATGGAGCTGAGAAGCTGAGACGCTCCGGATAGGAGAAGCATATGAAATTCTTTCAAAAACGCGGCGTCGCCATCGCCGTGCTGATTCTGGCGATCGTCGCATCCAGTGCGTGGGGACTGCACAAGGCACCCGCCGTCTCTACGCCGGAGGGCGGAGAAAAGCTCGATCCCTCACTTTCTGCGGCGGCCTTTACGCAGTATGTGCGCGATGATGCCGGTGTTCTTTCCGACAAGACTGAGGAGGCTATCGGCCTCTACAACGCCAACTGGGACAAGATGTTTGGCAGCATCATGGCCGTCGTCACGACGGATTCGGAAAGCGACATGGAGAACGCGGCGTACGACTGCGCCATGGAGATGGAGCTTGGCGAGAATGACGCCGTTTTGCTCATCGCAAAACAGCAGCAGGACTACTACCTACTTGCCAGCGGCGATTTTTACGATCTGCTCAGCGGCCTTTCGCAGAGCTTTGTTGCCTCCTGCATGGCGGATAACGTGCAGAAGGGCGATTATGACGCGGCGGTGTGCTCGCTTTGCGCCGCGCTCCATGTGGAGCTGAGCCAGCAGTATCAGCAGAGCGAGGCGGCGCTGGACGAGGCGGCCAACGGTGTGATGTTCATCATGATCCTCATCATATTCTTTGTCCTCTGGATCATGCTTGACGGCATGCGTTATCGCCGCTATCGCCGCCGCTACATGATGCCCGGCATGGGCGTGCCGACGGTGGTGTATCACCCCATCTTCTGGGGACGCCGTCCTCCGCGCGGCCCGCGTCCGCCCCGTTCGGGCGGCCCCCGTCCTCCACAGGGCGGCCCCAGACCGCCGCGCAGCGGCGGCTCCTCCGGCGGTAATCGCCGCCCGCCCCAGCAGCCGAGACGGCCTTCCGGTTTCTCGGGTAGCAGCTTTGGCGGATTTGGCAGCAGCGGCCGCGGCGGCAGCTTTGGCAGCGGAAACTTCGGCGGATTTGGCGGCAGCAGCCGTGGCGGCGGATTCGGCGGCGGCAGCCGCGGCGGTGGCTTCGGCGGAGGTCGCAGCGGCGGATTTGGCGGTGGCCGCGGAGGCGGCTTCGGCGGAAGACGCTGAAAAGCCAAACCCCCTGACACAAAACGAAAAGCACGTCTGCTTGGCAGGCGTGCTTTTTCTTACTTTGATTGCGGCCTGAAAGGCGATGACAGACAGGCTCGCACAGCCTTGTAGATTTTCCGAGGAATACAATGCTGCTTATCGGATCTTCTCAAGTGCAACAGTGGGATCGCAGAGGAAAGCCTCACTCCGGCACTGCCCCGGCCAAACGACCACAATTTTAATATCCGGATTTTCTTTTGCCCGTTCAAAGAAAAGAGCAGAGGACCTGCGGCGCAGATCCTCTGCTCTTGGTGCCGGTGACCGGACTCGAACCGGTACGCTGTCGCCAGCGGCGGATTTTGAGTCCGCTACGTCTACCAATTCCATCACACCGGCAGGTGCAACAATTATTATATGCGATGCAGGGAGCATTTGCAAGCAAAACTTTTCAAAAAAAGGCTCCGGCGCACTGCGCCGGAGCCTTTCACAATGTAAGATCACACGTAGCGCTGATTGATGACGTCGAACACGCCGCGCGTCGTGAGGCGCAGCGTTGGAATGACGGTCAGCGCCATGAACGAAAGCGTCATAAACGGGTCGACCCCGCGCGAGACGCCGAGCTTGAAGGCCTGCTCCTTGGCGTTTTCGAGCGCCTCGTTGACCTCGATAAGCGGCGCTTCGCTCATGATGCCTGCAATCTGGAGCTGGAGCTCGCCGAGCACCTTGCCGTCGTCCATCACGACGATGCCGCCGCCGAGCTCGACGACGCGGTTGACCGCCGCGGCCATGTCCTCCTCGTTCGCGCCGACGACGATGATGTTGTGGCTGTCGTGCGAGATGGATGTCGCCACTGCGCCGGACTTGAGGCCGTAGCCCTTGATGTAGCCGATGCCGATGTGGTGCGTGTTCTTGTGGCGCTCGATGACGGCAATTTTCAAGATGTCGTCCTCAACGCTGATCTTTTCGGCGTAGCCCGCATCGGTCGTGACGATCTCGCCGGGCACCATGCCGAGCACCGCGCGCGGGCGGGACTCGATAAAGTCCGTGGCCTCAAGGTGCGCAACGTGGAACGTCTCGTGCGAGCGCTTGACGAGGTGCGGATCGATCTCGGGCGCTTCAAACGGCGTAACGGTTTTGCCGTCGAACATCAGCTTGCCCTTCTTGTAGACCTCAAGGATGTTGAAGTCGTCGAAATTGTCGATCACGACAAAGTCCGCAAGAAAGCCCGGTGCGATTGCGCCGCGGTTGTTGAGCAGGAAGTAGCGCGCGGCGTGGTGGCTCGCGCATTTGACGGCGATGATCGGGTCGACGCCCGCTTTGATGGCACGGCGCACGATGTAGTCGATGTGGCCCTTTTCGAGAAGATCGTTCGGGTGCTTGTCGTCCGTGCAGAACATGCAGTAGGTGTAATACTGCGGTGTGAGCAGCGGGAGCAGCGCGTCGAGGTTGCGCGCGGCCGTGCCCTCGCGGATCATGATGTACTGTCCGCGCTCGAGCTTGGCGATGGCATCCTCCACGGTGCTGCACTCGTGGTCGGAATAGACGCCGGCGGCGATGTAGGCGTTCAGGTCGTTGCCCGAAAGGCCGGGGGCGTGGCCGTCGATTTTTTTGTGGTGCGCCTGCGCGGCGACGATCTTTTCGAGCACCTGCTCGTCGGCGTTCGCGACGCCGACATAGTTCATCATTTCGGCCAGACCCTCGACGCGGTTGTGCTCGTAGAACGAGTCGATCGCGCGGTAATCGAGCACCGCGCCGGATTCGTCGAGCGGCGTTGCGGGCACGCAGGAGGGGAGCATGAAGCGCACGTCAACGGGCAGATCTTCCGTCGCCTGCAGCATATACTCGATGCCGTCGGTGCCCATGACATTGGCGATCTCGTGCGGGTCGGTGATGACGGTCGTGGTGCCGTGCGGAATGACGGCGTTGGCAAATTCCTTGGGGGAAACGAGCGCGCTCTCTAAGTGGATGTGCGCGTCGACAAAGCCGGGCAGCACGAGCTTGCCGCCCATGTCGATCTCGACCGCGCCCTCGTAATGCTCGCCCATGCCTGCGATCAGCCCTTCGGCCACGGCGATGTCGCCATGACTGAGCTCATTGCAGAAGACGTTCACATACGTCGCGTTCTTGAGCACGAGGTCGGCCTTCTGCCGTCCCGAGGCCACCTCGACGACGTGGAGCTTCTTGTTCAGCTTGCGGTTGATCTTTCCTGCGTAGCTTTCCCGGTATGCCATGCGTTTTCCTCCTTATTTTGTTGTGTTTGACCAGTTTATCGGATGAATCATCCATCTTCCTCGTTTATTTTTTATAGGATACTACGTTCTTTCGCACTTGTCCAGCAGAAAAAGCTAAAATATTTTTAGTAAAACTGACGAAAAGTGAGAAGAATGCAGAAGTTCACTGTATCATAAACTGTATGATGGACCGGACAAAAACAGGCCGTTGCCGAAAGATTGCTTTTCACAAAATGCTGTTTACAAGCATCTGATAATACAGTATAATTAAACAAACGGTATAGAGATAAATGAATATTTTCAACTAAAAGACGAATAAAACACGCTGGCATTCACTGCGCCGGGCTTGCTTGAAGTGGCCCGCACACAAAATGGAGGCTGCGGCAATTTTAGGATCGGACAAGGAGGGGGAAGATATGAAAACCGAGCATTCCTATTCCGCAAAGGGCGTTTTGGCTGCGCTGGGGAGATCTGCTTTGTATCTGCTCTTTTTTGTGGCGGTGCAGGTTTTGATGCCCTTTGTCTATGGGATCGGTATCGCTGCCGATGCGGCGATCAATAGGGGAGCGAACCTTGCACAGGGGGCGCAGGCGGTGGCGGAGCGGCTTCTTGACGGCCTGTCGGCGCTCACGCTGCTATCGTGCCTGATCATTGCCGCGGTACTGCTGCTGTGGTTCCTGCTGCGGAAAAAGCCGCTATCCGAGGCGGCGGGCCTTCGTTACTGCTCGGGCTGGACGGTGGGCTTCTGCGCCTTCGGCGCGGTCGGCCTCTATGTGCTGGTCAGTCTGGTGCTTGCCCTGCTGCCGGAAAGCTGGATGGAGGAATATGGAAAAGCCATGCGCCTGAGCACGGAGACGGGGCTGATCCCGGCGCTTGCCGTGGTGGCCGGCGCGCCGGTTGCGGAGGAGCTCGTGTTCCGCGGCGTCATCCAGTCGCGGCTGGAACGGGCCATGCCGGTGTGGATCGCAATTGTACTGCAAGCGGTACTCTTTGGATTCATCCACGGAACGCCGGTGCAGATCGGCTACGCGTTTCTCATGGGCCTGCTTTTCGGCTATATTCGCTATCGCACGGGGAGCATCCTGCCCACGATCGCCGCGCACGCCGCGTTCAACGCAATGAACGACCCGCTGGGGCTTTTGGGCGGTTTTGCGGAGAAGTGGCAGTTCCTTGCCGTCATGGCCGCCGTATGCGCGGCGGGCTGCGTGCTCTGCCGCCGCGGTTTGAGCGGACTAAGAGCAGCGCCGGAGGCCGAAGCAAGGTCCACATCGCCGACGGTCTGCGAGGAGATCACCGAATAACAGAGAAAGCGCCTTTCAAAGAAAGCTCTTTGAAAGGCGCTTTGCGCTTCTGTGATTGAATCTTTTTACTTCACGCTGCCGTCGGCGTTGAAGACGGGCAGCTTTTCAAGGAACAGGATGTCCTTGCGGTCGGCGGCGCCGCCCTCGGCGAGAACGGCCATGCGGCCCGTAACGGTGCCGCCCGCCTTTTCGACGAGTGCTTCCATCGCCTTGAGCGAGCCGCCCGTGGAGATGACATCGTCGACGAGCAAAATCTTCTTGCCGCGGATGAGGTCCGCGTCGTCAGAGCCGAGGAAAAGCTTCTGCTGGGCGACGGTGGTGATGGACTTGTCCTCCACGGAAATGGGGTCGGGCATGTAGACCTTGGGGCCCTTGCGCGCGATAAAATACTTTTTCGCGCCGCTCTGGCGCGCCATCTCGTGGATGAGGGGGATGGACTTTGCCTCAGCGGTGAAGAGGTAATCGTAGTCGATGCCCTCGGCGAGCTTCAAGAGCTCTTCTGCGCAGCGCACGGTCAGCTCCGCGTCGCCGAACATGATGAAAGCACCGATATAAAGATCGTCCGTTACCTTGCAGATGGGAAAGTCGCGGTCAAGACCCGCGACATGCATCGGATAAGTCGCCATAAAAGGAAGCTCCCTTCGCGTTTTACATCTTTTTCTGCCGTTTCGCGCGGCAAACAGGATTTAGTATATCTTTTTTGCGCGGATTGTCAAGCAGTCAGACCTCGGTGTCGCCCTCGGGCAGGATGATCGCGCAGGCAATATAGGCGAGCACGCCGGTACCGGCGGCCAGAGCGAGGACCGCCCAGAGCACGCGCACGATCGACGGGTCAATGTTGAAGTAGTCTGCGATGCCTGCGCAGACGCCGCAGATCATCTTGTTGTTGCGGGACTTGTAAAGACGCTTTCTTTCGTCCATGATCGTTCTCCTTATCCGGCTGCGAGAGCAGCCACGGTGGGTTTGTAAACAACTATTATAGTATACCACGTTTTTGCACGTTGTAAAGTGCGGTTTTTCCGCGTTTTGGGCAGGAAAAGGGGAGTGCGCAGAGGAAAATGCGCGATAGTTTGCGCTTTTGCCGCTTTTTTGCCGGCAAGGGGCAAATTCCCCCTTGCAAGTTCCTTTTTTCTGTGATATAAGTACCACTTAGACAAATGCTGTGAAAGGGAAAATAGCGTGTTTATTCCGCGTAGAGAGGACCGGTCGGCGGCTGGGAGCCGGTCTGCGGGATGTCGCTTGGTTCGCCCCCGAGCAGCCGCGAGGAAATGCGCGGCCGGTCAGCCCCCGTTACGGGCAGCGAGCGCGCGCCTTTGGGCGCGAATCAGGGTGGTACCGCGGAAGAAAGTCTTTCGTCCCGAGAGTGTCGGGAGGAAAGACCATTTTTTTTGCCCCTGCCGCCGATTTTTGAAATTCGGCAAATTTTTACCTGAAAAGGAGAAATGATATGAAACAACAACTGGAAGCGATCCGCAAGGCGGCGCTCGATGCGATCTCCGACGCCGGCAAGGCGGAGGACCTCGAAGCACTGCGCGTCCGCTACCTTGGCAAAAAGGGGGAGCTGACCGCCGTTTTGAAGCAGATGGGCAAGCTCAGCGCCGAAGAGCGCCCCGTGATCGGGCAGCTCGCCAACGACGTGCGCGCCAAGCTTGAAGCGGACATCGAGGAAAAGACGAAAGAGCTCGCCGACAAGGCCATGGAGCTCAAGCTCAAGTCCGAGGCCGTGGACGTGACCATCCCCGGCAAGCAGGAAAAGATCGGCGTGAAGCACCCGATGTATCAGGTGCTCGACGAGATCAAGGACATCTTCGTCGGCATGGGCTTTGAAATTCTCGAAGACCGCGAGGTCGAACTTGCCGAGTACAACTTCACGAAGCTCAACGTCGAGGAGGGCCATCCCGCCCGCGAGTGGAGCGACACGTTCTACTTCACCGAGGACAGCTCGATCCTTCTGCGCACGCAGACCTCTCCGATGCAGATCCACGCGATGGAGACGCGCGAGCTGCCCATCCGCATTCTAGCCCCCGGCCGCGTGTACCGCAAGGACGAGGTCGACGCCACGCACTCGCCCATGTTCCACCAGATCGAGGGCATGGCCATCGACAAGGGCATTACGATGGCGGACCTCAAGGGCACGCTCAACGAGGTCGTGCGCCAACTCTACGGCGAGCACACGGTCACGCGCTTCCGCCCCCATCACTTCCCGTTCACCGAGCCGAGCTGCGAAATGGACATTCAGTGCCACAAGTGCCACGGCGCAGGCTGCCCCACCTGCAAGGGCGAGGGCTGGATCGAGGTGCTCGGCGCCGGCATGATCCACCCGAAGGTCCTCGAGGGCTGTGGCATCGACTCCACGGTCTATTCCGGCTGGGCGTTCGGCATGGGCCTTGAGCGTCTGGCGCTCGGCCACTTCAAGATCAGCGACCTGCGTTTGATCTTCGAGAACGATGTCCGCTTCCTCGAACAGTTTTAATATTCCTCGCGAAAGCGGCGAGCCGCTTTCTGCGATCTCTTTCGCAGGGTGCTGCACCGCACTCGCTTTGCTCGCACGCTTGCACCCTGAGCGGTGTTTTTTGTGACGCGCATGTCGTTACAAAAAACGAAATTTGATTGTTACTTCTTAGGAGGATACAAATATGATCCTATCCCGTAATTGGCTCAACGAATTCGTTGACCTCAAGGATATCACCGACAAGCAGTTCAACGACGATATGACGCTTTCCGGCTCGAAGGTCGAGACGATCGAGCGCCCCGACGAGGAGCTCAAAAATGTGGTCGTCGGCAAAATTCTCGAGATGAAGCGCCATGAAAACTCCGACCACATGTGGGTCTGCCAGATCGACGTCGGTCAGGCTGAGCCCGTGCAGATCGTTACCGGCGCGTGGAACATCCATGTGGGAGACTATGTCCCCGCAGCGCTGCACGGCGCGCATCTGCCGGGCGGCGTGAAGATCGAAAAGGGCAAACTGCGCGGCGTCGAGTCGAACGGCATGCTCTGCTCGCTCAAGGAGCTTGGCATGACGGCGGAGCATGACTTCCCCTATGCCGTCATCACGCCCGCGGCGCTTCTGAACGACTATCATCCCATCGACCCCGCGAAGC
>OGHO01000812.1_pt1 | contig 35644 bp, 20 predicted proteins | sample 1571421 | NCBI WGS metagenome assembly OGHO01 (sample SAMEA2581937, study PRJEB24529) | metagenome | biome: Human gut stool | place: China | collected 2011
CGATGAAATATTTCATGTCCGCCTCTTCGTCCACGGTCCAGACGTTGACTTCGAGTCCCAGGTCGTGGGCCTGCTTCACCCATTCGGGATTTTTGCGGAGCACCTTCATCGAGTAGTCGATGCCGGACAGCCCCAGTTTCTTGATGCTCTTGGGAGCCAGGTCGCCGTTGAGGTAGTAGATTTTGGTGTCGGGAATGAGCTTCTTGAATGCCATGCAGGCGTTGATCGAGAAGGCGATGATCTCCGTACGGTCCAGCACGCCGTATTTCTTGAGCTGCTTGACGATCTTTTTGGCGGCGAGGTCCTCGCGGTTGTAATCCGAAAGCGACTTCATTTCGAGAATCAGGCGCGTGTCGGGTTTCGAGGCGACGAGCTTCAGGTAGGCGTCGAACGTGGGAATGTTCTCGCCGTTGGGCAGCACGATGGCCGTGATCTCCTTGGCGGTGGATTTCTCCATGTTGACGTCCGTGCCTTTGTAAACCCGGTCGTGGTTGACGATCAGTTTGTCGTCGGCGGTGAGCCATACGTCGATTTCCGAGCCGAAGACACCGATGGCGTCGGCTTTCGTGAACGAAGCGATCGAGTTCTGCGCCGATTCGGGGGCGGTCCAGTAACCGCGGTGCGCGATTACCTTGGGTTGGGCGACAACGGCGCCCCCTGCTAACAGCATGGCGGCGGCCAAAATGAGGTTTTTTGTCATATCGTTTGAAATGTTAGTTGGTGACTTCTGAAACGAAACCATTACAAAGGTAGCAAACATTTCCGGATTTACAAGTCGAAAGGGAATCAAAACTTTTGTTTTCATAGAGATGTCACCGCAGGCGTTTTCGGGCATTTCGGGCGCGAAAAGGTCGATTTTTATTGTTAATTGAAACAAAATTATGCCGGGCGTCACGGATTTTTTCCTATCTTCGTGCAATCCGATTCCGGATACTCAAACTTAAAACCACAAAATAAGAGCCATGAAAGAAAAAGTCAGCAAGAAATTCAACGAACTTTACGGCGAGGGGGCCATCCTGTTCGCCTCTCCGGGCCGCATCAACCTGATCGGCGAGCACACGGACTACAACGGGGGCTTCGTCTTCCCGGGGGCGGTCGATAAGGGGATTGTCGCAGCGATCCGGCTCAACGGCACGGACAGGGTGCATGCCTATGCGCTCGACCTGGGCGAAAGCTCGGAGTTCGGTCTGAACGAGGCGGACAAACCGGCCGAGAGCTGGGCATGCTACATCTTCGGCGTCTGCCGCGAGATTCAGAAGCGCGGCGGCAAGATCGGCGGCTTCGACACGGTGTTTGCCGGAGACGTGCCCCTGGGCGCCGGCATGTCGTCGTCGGCAGCGCTGGAGTCGACCTATGCCTTTGCGCTGAACGACCTCTATAACTGCGGTATCGACAAGTTCGAACTGGCGAAGATCGGCCAGTCGACCGAACACAACTACTGCGGCGTAAACTGCGGCATCATGGACCAGTTCGCCTCGGTTTTCGGAAAGAAGGGCAACCTGATCCGTCTGGACTGCCGTTCGCTGGAATATGCCTACTTCCCGTTCGACCCGAAGGGCTATAAGTTGGTGCTGCTGGATTCGCGCGTGAAGCACGAACTGGTAGGCTCTCCGTACAACGATCGCCGCGCTTCGTGCGAGCGCGTTGCGAAAGTGCTGGGCCAGGAGTTCCTGCGCGGCGTCACGATGGAGCAGCTTGAAGCTATCAAAGATCAGATTTCGGAGGAGGATTACAAGCGTGCCCGCTATGTGATCGGCGAGGAAAAGCGCGTTCTGGATGTGTGCGAGGCGCTCGAAAAGGGCGACTACGAGACCGTCGGCAAGCGCATGTACGAGACCCACTGGGGCATGTCGAAGGACTACGAAGTGTCGTGCGAGGAGCTGGACTTCCTGGCGGAGGTCGCCGAGGAATGCGGCGTGACGGGTTCGCGCATCATGGGCGGCGGTTTCGGCGGCTGCACGATCAACCTGGTGAAGGACGAACTTTACGACAAGTTCATCGCCACGGCCAAGGAGAAGTTCAATGCCAAATACGGCCACGAACCGAAGGTTTACGACGTTGTGATCTCCGACGGTTCGCGCCGGCTGGAGTAATCAGCACGGCAGTTGTAAAAGAATCCCGGGCTTTTTTTTAGTCCGGGATTTTTATTTGTTGAATAATGACTGCCTGATTGCTGATTTCTCGAAAACATTTTCTATTTTTGTAAAGTCGGGTATATCCGGCAAGACATATTTTGATGAAAGTGTTTCGCTTTTATCCTTGGATGGAAATCTGGTAAATTTCAATGAGTCAAGGAAAACGATTACACTCATCACTTGTATCGGTGTGCGGTTTTCTATCCCCATACTGTACAAGTGTGGGGTATTGTTTATTTGACTCAAGGTTTACCAGAACCTCCATCCAGATAAACGAACGGCTCCACACTTTCTTTTTTGTATAATCCGCAGTCGGGGCCGGGGCGGAGATTAAATTCAATTTTTATGGATCCGTATAGTTTTATGGTGAAAAAGCAGAAAGAGCAGATTGCTATTGAAAAATAAATGCACCAAAGTCGCGGGCGATCAAAGAATGGTACTACAAGAATACTATTATTCTTATTCGTTATAATGTCTGTGTTTTTGTCTTTCGTTGCATTGGTCAAGACTTTTGGTGTTGATGAAAAATTGCAAACGTTCCAAGCACAAACTGAAAGTCAATTAAAAGAACAAAATAGAGATATCGTTTTTATAATGGGTAAAAATTTTGAAAAGTCCTCTCTTTTTAAAGATGAAAACTCAAATATGAATACTACCCAGATTGCTACAAACGAAAAGAAATATGAATGGATTCGAATATCAGAAAGAGAGAAGAAAGTTTGGTTAGAAGGAATGGAATGCGAATTGTTGACTCCAGTCGAAAAATGGACAACCCCTGCGCTGGCTCTTTTAGGAGATACACTTGAAGGGCAAGGTGAACTTCAACCTGGGGAATTCAATAGAATCATAAATAGTATTATCAATGATGAAAGTCGGTTAGCATCCTCTAGAGTTTATTCATTCAAAAGACTTGGTTATTCTGGTGTTATTTTTTATGAAGCGAATACGATATATGTATTGACTTCTGCATTTGGTACTGTTGTGTCGGTAACAATGCAATCTGCGACAAAGATAGTTATTTAGTTGATTTTTCTACTCCAGCATTTTTTGCAGCATCACTTCGTCGTGATAGCCGTCGGGCCGCCATAGCCAGTCGCGTTTGACGCCGATCTCGGTGAATCCTGCGTTGCGGAACAGGCGCAGGCTCGCTTCGTTGTCGGCCCCGACGTTGCACCACAGCTGATGCGCGCGCAGCGTATCGTGTGCATAGCGGCAGAGGGTCTCTACGGCGTCGGAGGCGTAGCCGCGTCCCCGGTCGCTCTGTTCGTAGATGAGGATGCCGACGCCCGCCCGGCGGTGGATCGGGTCGTATTCGAACAGGTCGATCGCCCCGACCGGTTTGGAACTTGACAGCGTCTCGATGATCAGCCGCAACTGTCCGTCGCAGAGCACCCCGGCGATGCCCTGCTGCCGTTCGACGAAGCGTTCCAGCTGATGGCGCGAGAACGGCTCCGTCGTACCGCTGACCGGCCAGATGTCGTAGTCGTTCTCCCACTCGTACATCAGGTCGACGTCGCCCGGCTCCACGGCCCGCAGGCGGATGGTGCGGCCCTCGATGTTCATTACAGGCCGATGATCTTGTTCCGGATAAGCATGGCCACGCCCCAGGCGTTGGCATTCTCGGTCATCTTCGACACGCGGAACTTGGTGTCCTTGTACACCAGGTTGAGCGAATATTTGTTCGTCGCCGATTTGAGCGGCAGCATGATGTAGTCGCCCGCCGCCGCGAGGTTGCCGCCGACGATGACCGTCTCGGGATTGAACGTGTTGATCAGGAACGCAACGGCCTTGCCGACCTTCTCGCCCGCCTCCTCGATCAGTTCGATCGAAAGGTTGTCGTCGTTCTTCGCCGCGGCGATGATGTCGTCGATATGGATGGTCTTCTGCTGGTCGTATTTCTCCTTGAGGATGGTGTTCACGCCCTTCTGGATCAGATGGCACATTTTGTCCTCGATGGCGATACCCGAAACTTCGGTTTCGAGGCAGCCCTTCTTGCCGCACGAACAGATGATCTCGTTGTCGAAGAAGGGGATGTGCCCGAACTCGCCCGCGAAACCGCTCTTGCCGTAGTAGAGCTGTCCGTCGACCACGATGCCGATGGCCACGCCGCGGCCCATGTGGAGGTAGAGCACGTTGCTCTCGTCCTTCGACTTGCCGCAGGTGTACTCGGCATAGCAGCGGGCGCGGGTGTCGTTCTCCAGCAGTACGCGGATGCCGACGCGCTCTTCGAGCAAGTCGCGTAGCGACTGTTCGCTCGACGTGAAGTATTTGTAACTGCGGCCCGTGTCGGGGTTCACGCGTCCCGTCATGCAGACACCCAGCCCGAGAATCTTGCCCCGGTCGATGCCGCATGTGGCGATGAAGTTCTCGATGCCCGAACAGATGCGCTCGATGCACTGCGGACGGTCGAGCAACTCGAACGTGAAGTCGTTCTCCTCCTTGATGATGTTGTTCTGCAGGTCGGTGATCAGGAAGCGCATGTTGTCACGACCGACGTTCACCCCGGCGAAATAGATCGCCGAGTTGGCCAGGCCGAAGATGTTGGGGCGCCGTCCGCCCGGGGTTTCCACCTTGCCCAGGTCCGTCACGATGTTCTCGTCGACCAGCTCCTGGACCAGTTTGGTGATCGTGGGGACACTGATGTGAAGCTCTTTGGTAAGCTCCGAAAGCGTGCATTCTCCGTTGACAGCCATGTGCGCAATGATGTTGCGCTTGATGATGCTGTTTTTGTGCGTAATGCCCTTCAGGGCGTCGTCTTCGTGTTTGTTGAAAAATTCGGTAAGTGATGTCATCCTTCCAGTCTCATTTTTAACTAACTCTGCAAATATAATAAGTATCTTTAATAAATGCAACAAGTTTTTAATAAAATTTAATAAATTTTGCTTCAAAATGAGAGATAAAAAATTAACGCCCTGATTTTCAGGGCGTTAATTTTTAAGCGGGACTTTTTGTTTTATAAAGTCGATTTCGATTCCACAACTGCGTTGGGGTCCACCTTGCGGATGAGTCCCTGCAGCACGCTGCCGGGGCCGAGTTCGGTGAATTCCGTCACGCCGTCGGCCAGCATGTTCTTCACGATGTAGGTCCAGCGCACGGGGGCCGTCAGCTGGGCGATCAGGTTGGCCTTGATGGCGGCGGGGTCGGTATAAGGCTTGGCGTCGACGTTCTGGTAGATCGGGCACACGGGCGTCTGGAACGGTGCTTCGGCAATGGCCTTTTCGAGTTCCTGCTTGGCTGGCTCCATCAGCGGCGAGTGGAACGCTCCGCCCACCGGCAGGCGCAGCGCACGGCGCGCTCCGGCGGCCTTGGCCTTTTCGCAGGCGGCGTCTACGGCCTCCACGGCGCCCGAGATCACCAGCTGGCCCGGGCAGTTGTAGTTGGCGGCGACGACCACGCCGTCGGTCGAAGCGCAGATCTCCTCCACGACCTTGTCTTCGAGGCCGAGAATGGCGGCCATCGTTCCCGGCTGGGCCTCGCAGGCGGCCTGCATGGCCATTGCGCGCTTCGATACGAGTTTCAGGCCGTCCTCGAACGAGAGGGCGCCGGCAACCACGAGGGCCGAGAATTCGCCGAGCGAGTGTCCGGCGGCGGCATCGGGCTTCACGCCCAGCGCCTTGGCCATGACGACCGAGTGGAGGAATACGGCGGGCTGGGTGACACGGGTCTGCTTCAGCTCCTCGTCCGTACCGGCGAACATGATGTCGGTGATGCGGAAACCGAGAATCTCGTTGGCTTTCTCGAAGAGTTCCTTCGCAGCCGGAACCTTGTCGTAGAGGTCTTTGCCCATTCCGACGGCCTGGGCGCCCTGGCCCGGGAATACGTATGCGTGCTTCATAATTTTTTCGAATTTTATGTTTGCAGGGGCAAAGATACGAATTTATTTCCTAAATTTGCACCGCAATGGTTCACAAAGGGCCGGGCAAGGCCCCGTGTGATTAAATGGGAATGCCGTGAAAATCGGCAGCAGTTCCCGCTGCTGTAAGTTCCGAGAGTTGCCGCGACACGCTGAAAGCCACTGGTCCGAGAGGACCGGGAAGGCGTTGCGGCAGGGATGAGCCAGAAGACCTGCCTTGCAGCTTCCCGACGAGGAAGAATCTTTTTTCGGGGTGTGTCTGCGGAGAACGGAGCATCGCAAGTCTTGGTATTTCGTGGCTGAAATACGGGTATGGACGTGAAAAAGGTTCGATTCCGGGAGGTTCCGGAACCGGATTTTTTATTTTACGAACATACTTAAAATCAAACGAAAGATGAAAAAACTCTTGCTTTTCGCATTTGCGGCCTTCGCTTTGGCCGCCTGCTCGGACGATGACAATACGGTGGAACCCCGTTACGACGTAATTTCTTTTGAAACGAGCGAGGGGATGCTTGCTATCGACGGCAAGGCTGTACAGCTCGGCGACATTACCGTTAGCGGCGGTTCTGCGGCGGGAAATCACCATAATGTCTTTTGGGCGAAGGGCGGCAGCTACGACGATCTGGCCGTAGGTGGCGTTTACAACGGGTATCTTTGTTCGACCTCGGATGAGAAGATTTGGTTTGGAACCTATTTTTCAGCCGACATCGGCTACGGAGACTATTGGGGCGGTTTCGTCTTGTCTGCCAATTACGGGAGAACGGCTACGAGCGTCAATTATGCGAACCAGTTTATGGTATGGGCCGATAAGGGGGCAAACGGTTCGTCGAACTGCATGATCGGTTATTTCGACGGATATACGAGCGGTTATGCAACTCCGATGATCGAATTTGTGGAACCGCGTCAGGTCAGCTATCTGTATATGGCCAACAGCGCGATTACCTACCCTTATAAGCCGACGCAGGTTGACGAGGCTTCGTATTATTATAAAGTGAAAATTACCGGCTCGCTTGAGGGCAAGGAGACCGGTAGTACGGAGTGCTTCCTGATCAACGGTTCGGAAAAGTTGTCGGACTGGAAAAAGGTCGATCTTTCCGCTTTGGGCAAGGTCGACTGTCTGACTTTCTCGCCTGCTTCGAATGAGGCGAATGCCTACGGATTGCTCGTTCCCGCTTATTTTGCCATCGACGAAATCGGACTGATTGCCGAGAAGTAATTTAGAGATTAGTTTCCGGAGAAAGACCCGCAGGACTTCATTGTTTTGCGGGTCTTTCGTATCGGGGAACCGGGGACGACCGGGGCCGGGCTGTCCGGGTGGAACGGGAGTTTATTCGTCCCGGAACTCCATGTGGCAGGGCAGCACCACCGATTCGGGAGCCGGGCGGGTCGGCTTGGTGGCCTGGCTTTCGCGGATTTGCTGCAGCAGGATGCGCACGGCGTGGGCGCTGATCTCTTCGACGGGGAAGCGGGCGACGCTCATCCGGGGCGCGGCCAGACGGAAAAGCGGGTCTTCGTGCATGCAGGCAAGCCCCGGACGGCCGTCGCTGATGCCGATGCCCCGGTCGTGGAAATAGCGCAGGGCCTCGGTGGCGAGGATATGCGTGGTGAAGAAAAAGGCGTCGGTGTCGGGAACCGTGCCGAGGATGCGGTCGAGCGTATCGCAGACATGCTCCCGGTAGCCGGCGTAGGCAACCTCTCCGTAGAGACGGGGATCGGCGGGCAGTCCCGCTTCCGCCAGCGCGCGGAGATAGCCCCTGTGCCGCAGTTCCATCGTCGGGAGGTGGGGAAAGGTCGTGATGATGGCGATTTTGCGGAATCCCCGGGCCGTGAGATGGCGGACCAGCGCATGGCTGCCCGCCTCGTTGTCGATCACCACGCAGCCGGCATCTGTTTTCGCGAGGCAGCGGTCGAACAGCACGACCGGGCAGCCGCTCTCTGCAAGACGGTCGACCTCGCGTCCCGAAGCGTCGGCCGGGGCGATGATGATGCCGTCGACCTTCTTCGACCGGAAAAGCCGTATCAGGGCGTTTTCCCGCTCGGTTTCGGAGTTCGAACCGGCGATCATCAGCGAGTAGCCTTCCTGCTCGGCTTCCGACTCGATCCGGTCGGCGATGTGGGCGAAGAAGGTGTCCGAAATCGAGGGCAGGATCAGTCCGATGGTTTTCGATACGCCCGTGTTGAGGCTTCGGGCCAGCAGGTTGGGTTCGTATGCCAGGGAGCGGGCGCAGGCCAGCACGCGGCTCTGCGTCTCCGCGCTGATCCCTTTTTTGTCGCCCTGCCCCGAGAGGACCCATGAAACGGTCGTCTTCGAGAGGTTGAGTTTGCAGGCTATGTCTTTGAGTGACGCTCCCACGATTTCTCCGTATAAGCAATGCTCTACAAAGATAAAATTTTTCCGGCATTCGGCAAATAATCCGGCCGTAAAATGACGCCGGGAGTTCTTTATCCGGGCTATGGAAGCAAAGAATCCCGCAGGGCCTGCCCTGCGGGATTCTTTCGTACCGGGAATGCGCTTATTTCGAGATCAGGTTTTCGCGCTCGATGTCCTTGAAGTAGCGGTAGGTGGCCACGCGCAGCTCCTCGGCGGCCGGATCGTCGCAGACCAGGATGCCGTTGGGGTGCACCTGGAGGGCCGAGATGGTCCACTGATGGTTGTAGGAGCCTTCGACGCCGTGGCGCACCGCGCGGGCTTTCTTGTGGCCCGTGGCGAGGATCAGCACCTTCTTGGCCGACAGCACCGTGCCCACGCCGACCGTCAGCGCGGTTTTCGGCACGAGCGAGATGTCGCCGCCGAAGAACCGGGCGTTGACCTGGATCGTGTCCTGCGTCAGCGTCTTGAGGCGCGTGCGGGAGTTGAGCGACGAGAACGGCTCGTTGAAGGCGATGTGCCCGTCTTCGCCCACGCCGCCCATGAAGAGGTCGATGCCTCCGGCCTCGACGATGCGGGCCTCGTAGTCGGCGCACTCTTTGGCCAGGTCGTCGGCGTTGCCGTCGAGAATGTTGACGTTCTCGGGCTTGATGTCGACGTGCTTGAAGAAGTTGTTCCACATGAACGAGTGGTAGCTTTCGGGATGCTCCTCGGGGAGACCCACGTACTCGTCCATGTTGAACGTGATGACGTTCTTGAACGACACTTCGCCCGTTTTGTGGCGGCGGATCAGCTCTTTGTAGGTCTCCAGCGGGGTCGAGCCGGTAGGCAGGCCCAGCACGAAGGGCGAGGAGGTATGCTGCTCCTTGTTCTTGATCTGGGCGATGATGTAATTGGCGGCCCACTGGGCTACCTGCTGCGGGGTATTTTCAATGATTAAGCGCATGGGATGGTGTGTTTTGTTTTTTATGTTTTGGCATTTGTAAAGATGTTTTTAAAACATCTTTACAAATACCTCGATAGCCTGGTATTCGGCCATGCCGAGCTGGTCGTAGAGTCTTGCGGTGTTCTGCGTGCGCTCCTCGGCCCGCTGCCAGAACTCGCGGGGGTCGCTGCCCGGGAAGGGCATGATGTCCTTCTGCGAGAGATGGCGGTAGATGGCGTGGCGCTTCATGATCAGCTCGTCGGGCGACAGGGGCACAGCCATGTCCACCATGCCGAGGTCCCACTCCATCCAGGCGCCGCGGTAGAGCCACAGGTGGCACTCCTTCAGCCACTCGTCGTCCTTCACGACTTCGAGGGCGCCCAGAATGGCTTCCATGGCCGTCCGGTGCGTGCCGTGGGGGTCGGCAAGGTCGCCGGCAGCGTAGATCTGGTGAGGCTTGATTTCGCGCAGCAGATTGACGATGATTTCGATGTCCTTCTCCGTGAGCTGGCCCTTCTTGATGCCGCCCGTTTCGTAGAACGGCAGGTTGAGGAAGTGGGCGTTGGTGTCGGGGTTCAGACCGAACGAGCGCACGGCGGCACGTGCTTCGGCGCGGCGGATGGCGCCCTTCAGGTCGAGCAGCGGACGCGGCTCGGGTTCGCCCTTCTTCTTGCCGGCGATGATCTTCTCGACCTCGGCGTAGTGGTTGCCGTAGCCCAGCTCGCGCGCCGTGTCGATGTTTTGCAGCACCACGTCGTCGTGCACGGCCACGTTGCCCGAGGTTTCGTAGGCCACGTGTACGTCGTGTCCCTGCTGTACGAGGCGGATGAACGTACCGCCCATCGAGATCACGTCGTCGTCGGGATGCGGCGAGAAGACGATCACCCGTTTGGGGAAGGGCGACGAAGGCACGGGGCGCGTCGAGTCGTCGGCGTTGGGCTTGCCGCCCGGCCAGCCCGTGATGGTGTGCTGGAGGTCGTTGAAGACGTCGATGTTGATCTGGTCGTAGGCGCGGCCCTGTTCGAGCAGTTCGCCCAGCGAATTTTCGATGTAATCCTTATAGGTGAGTTTCAGGATGGGCTTCTTCACCACGCCGCAGAGCCATACCACGGCCTTGCGGACGAATTTCGGCGTCCACTCGCAGGGACCCACCATCCACGGCGTCTGCTCGCGGGTGAGCAGCTGCGCGGCGTTGTCGTCGATCACCACCTCGATGTTCTGGTGCGCCTGCAGGTACGAGGCGGGAACCTGATCCGTGATCTCGCCCTCGACGACCCGCTGGACGATGTGGGCCTTCTCCTCGCCCCAGGCCATCAGGATGATGCGGTTGGCGCGCATGATCGTGTCGATGCCCATCGTGATCGCCATCTTGGGCGTGTTCTCCAGCCCGAAGAAAGCGCCCGACTGGATTTTGCGGGTGTTGTAGGTCAGCTGCACCAGCCGCGTGCGCGACCGGGAGTAGGACCCCGGCTCGTTGAAGCCGATCTGGCCGTCCTCGCCGACGCCGATGATCATCAGGTCGATGCGGCGCACCGAGTGGTCGTACGAAGCGCAGTATTCCGAAACGCGGTCCTCGGGGACCGTGCCGTCGGGGATGTGCACGTTCTCGGGCAGGATGTCGATGTGGTTGAGGAACTCCTCGTGGATGCGGTAGTTGCGGCTCTGCTGTTCGGTCGATCGGATAGGGTAGAACTCGTCGAGGCTGTAAACGGCGACGTTCCGGAAGCTGATCTGCCCCTCCTGGTGGCGTTTGACCAGCTCGCGGTAGAGACCCAGCGGCGTGCGGCCCGTGGTGAGGCCCAGCACGAAGGGCTGCGACTCCTCGTAAACCTCGTTCGAGCAGTGGATTTCGTTGTACATGCGGATCGCCTTGACGATGTTGTCGGCGACGTACTGCACACCTTCGTACTCGTTTTCGTAGACCTTGGTGTGGATCTTCTCGTAACGATGGATGATGTCGCGCGGAGCCGATTCGGAAATCAGACCGCCGTCTTTGGGGAGTGAATACTTGTTGTTCATGATTCGATATTGTTTTAGTCTTTTTCTACTTCTCAAACGTCACCTGCTCGAAAAACTCGGGACGGTGGAAATCGGGCTTCTCCGTTTGGATCGGCCGCCACGAGAGGAAATGGGGGTGCGAGAGGTTGTCGCCGCACTTGTAGAGGTTCATGCGGGCCTTGAGGCCGCTCCAGTCGGTCAGTCCGTGGCGGAAAAGCGCCTGCGGGGGGATGGCCAGCGTGAGCGACCAGCGGTTGTCGCCCTCGCGCTCGGCGAAAGGCTCGCCGGGAAGCGTCGTGTAGCGTTTCACGCCTGCCAGCACCTCGGGCGAGGCGTGTTCGGCCTCGGTCCGCGACTTGCGTGCCCCGAGGAGCATCCGCCCGATGCAGGTGGTTTCGAAGTTGTAGTACATCCCCTCGTCGGGCGCGATGAAGAACTCCGCGCACGAGTCGGTCCACACCTCGCCGTTGTCCTCCGTGACGAGCGCAGCCGTGTAGCGTTCGGCAACGTCGAAGCGCAGCATCAGCCAGTCGCCCGTATGGAACATCCGGAAGCTGACTTCCGGGGCATAGGGAAATTCCGCGGGCCAGTTGCAGCACGCCACCGGTCGGGGTTCGATCCCGGCGAATGTCTCGTCCACGGCGGCCCGGTCGTCGGGCACGATGCCTGCTATCTTGCGAATTTCCATTCCTTATTTGTATTTGGCGACGGTTTCCCGTACGATTTCACACATCGTGCCGTACTGCTCTTCCATGCTTTGCAGCAGCTTGTACTGGGCGTGCGTGCGCACGAGGTTGTGCTCGGGGTATTTCGTCTTGTAATAGGTGTCGCCGTCGATGTAGTCCATCAAAAAGCGCAGCACTTGTTCGAAGGTGATGTAACGGGCCGAGAAGGCCAGGTGGTCGATTTCGGCCTGGTTGAGCTGTCCGGCCCGCTGCGACAGATAGCCTTCGGTATAGGCGCGGAACATTTCGAGGGACATGCCGACGCGCGAAAGGTCGCGGTCGTCTTCGTCGCCCGTGTTGGTGTAGGAGCGGATGGCGTCGCCGAAATCGTTGAGCGACGTGGAGTTCATCACCGTGTCGAGGTCGATGGCGCACAGCACCTCGCCCTGCTTGTCGAAGAGGATGTTGTTGATCTTCGTGTCGTTGTGGGTCACGCGCGTGGGGATCGTGCCGTCCTCGACCTTCGACCAGAAGGCGAGCATCTCGTCGCGGCGCGATTCGATCCAGCCGATCTCCTCTTTCAAATCCTTAACGCGGCCCGCGGCGTCGCGTCGCAGCGCCTCGTCCCACTGCGCGAAGCGGTGGCGGATGTTGTGGAAGCCCCTGATCGTCTCGGCCAGCGGCTCGGTGAAGTCCGCCAGCTGGGCCTGGAACTTGCCGATGCCCTCGCCGCCCTTGCGGGCCAGTTCCGGGGAGTCGGCCTTGTTGTAGGCGATCGTGTCGCCGATGAAAACCGAAACGGCCCAGTATTCGCCCTGCGCGTCCACGTGGCAGAGTTTCCCGTCGTGGGTCGCGACGACCGTCATCGCCTCGCGTTTGGGGTCGCCTCCGGCGGCTGCGACGCGGCGGCGGATGTGATCCGTCACTTTGCGGATGTTCTCCATCATGGCCGGAACGTCGGGAAAGATGTTCTTGTTTTTGCGCTGGAGGATGTAATCCGGCGCATCGCCCGCCGTGCGGACGATGAACGTGTCGTTGATAAATCCCTCGCCCAGCGAGTCGATTGCCGTGATGGCGCCTTCCAGCGCGAACTGCGACGCTATTTCCTGTAATTCAGCCTTCATACGATGAGGTTGTTTCGGTTTTGGTTGTTAAAGGTTAAGTTTCACCTCCAAAGTTACTGAAAAGAACGCAGAAATGCAACCCGATGTTGTGAAAAAGCCCGCCTTTCTTGCGGAAGGGCGGGCTTGCGAAAGCTTTCGGACGGGTTATTCGATCGGGTCGATCACCGTGAAAGTCACCTCGTAGGGAGCGGGCGCCGACTGTCCCTGGTAGTTGCCGCCGGCGACGATGAAGGTCACCGTGTAGGTTCCCGGCTCGGTGTAGATGTACGAGTAGCTCGGTAGGTCGTCGGTCACGCCCTTGATGTTCTGGCCCGTGTCGGGCGAGATCGTGTTGAGCGCGACGGGCTGCATGAAAGCCCACTGGTCGATTTCGGGGAAGGCCCCGGCGCTGAAGCCCTGGAAGACGATATTGGCGGTGTTGTTCGATCCCGGCTGGCCCTGGAATTTCAGGTTGCCGTTGCCCGATACGTTGTGGATATAGGGGTCGTCGGCGTGCTGCGAAGCCAGCGAGAAGGGGACGAATTCCATGTCCGGGTAGTTGTACACCTGCGTGTCGTGGCCCTTGAACTTGACCGTGATCTTCGGGTTGATCCGATAGGTGCGCATCGTGGTCTTGGGGTCCGGATAGAAAAGGTGCATGCCCCACGAAAAACTGTCGGCGAACCGGGTGATGTCGTAGGTGTAGGTTTCGAACTTGTTCGCATTGTTCGGCGTGAACTCCAGTTTGGTCCAGTCGGCGCAGTCGTTCGCCGCAATGGCTTCGACCACGGGGCGGTCGGTGGCGGCATCGCTGCCGTTCAGTCCCGCGAATTTGTTGCCCGCAAACAGATCGAGATTGTTCAACGTGCCGTACTGCTGGCTGATCTCGATCTCCAGTTCGCACGACTCGATGTCGGCGATGTCGACCTTCGTGCGGTTGCGGTGCTTGTACTCGTGTCCCGGGTCGCCCGTCCAGACGGTGATGAAGTCGGCGTTGCCGCCGAAGTTGAAGACCACCGGGTCGCCCGTGCGGTAGGTGTTCGTCGGCGCCAGCTGTACCGAGAACTCCAGCGGCTCGTAGATCTCTTCGTGCTCGCACGAGGCCGCCGCGGTTGCGAGGGCCAGCGTCGCCGCGAGGTATGTGATTCGTTTCGTATTCATCGTATGCTCTGCAATTAAGCGTTTTACCATAAGGGGTTCTGTCTGAGCGCGTGGTTCACCGCCAGCTCCTTGGTCGGAATCGGGAGGTAGATGTGGCGTGCCGTCACGTTGGCGTAGTTCGCCGACGCATAGTTCGTATAGCTGACGTTGCGGTACTTATTCTCCGTCGGCTGGTTGGTTCCGGCGTTGTGCATCTGCTCGACGAACGTGCCCCAGCGGATCAGGTCCCACTTGCGAAGCCCCTCGAAGGCCAGTTCGCGTCCGCGCTCGTTGCGCACCAGGTCGCGGAACGAACGGTAGTCGCCGAGCAGGCTCTCGTCGGTCTTGACGCCCGCGCGGCGGCGGATTTCCCGGACGGCCTCCTTGGCCTGGTCGTCCGGCGCCCCGGCGTATTCGTTGATCGCCTCGGCGTACATCAGCAGCACGTCGGCATAGCGAAGGATCGGGAAGTTGATCGTCGTGTAGAGGCTCTTGGCCGACATCTGTTTCTCGTAGACCGTCTCACGGCGCCATTTGCCGGCATTGCGGACGGCGCACATCACCGTCGGGTCGTAAACCAGATCGGCGGGGTCGAACGCGTCCTCGATCGTCTGGTCCAGTCCTTCGATGTCGGGCATGGCGAAATTGTTGTTGTAGACCCACGGCGTCTTGAACATGCTCTGCGTCTGTTGCAGGTAGCGCGTCACGGTCTCGCCCTCCTTGTTCTTGTAAGAGATTTTCTGGTTGTTCATCCCGCGGTAGTTGTAGCCCGGCAGGTTCCACGTCAGCCGCTTGTCGATGACCGTGGCGCTGCCCGTTTCGTCGGCCGTGCGGTCGTTCTCCCAGTAGAGCTGCCAGAGGGTGTAGGAGCCGTTGTAATAGCCGTAGGAGTAGTTGCAGGCCCATTCCGAGTAGTTGGTCGTTCCCGACTGCGAGCGCAGGCCGATCAGGTCGCCGATGCGGCCGTTCGTCCAGTCGGTCGCGCTGGTGCGGTCGCCGAGGAATTCGGCCTCCCACATCGACTCGTGGTACTGCGTGTCGTACTGGTCGCGGATCATGTTGATGAAGACCTCCTCGTAGCTCTCGTTCAGGTCGTGCTTGTGCGAGGAGATCACCTCGTTGGCCCAGTAGGCGGCGCGGCGGTACATCTCCTTCTTGTCCAGTCCGTCGATCTGCTTGACGCTCTCGCCGGCCATGAAGAGGTAGACGCGGGCCAGGATGCCCTGGGCGACGGTCTGGCTGACGCGCGAGGGGGTGTTGTCGATGGGCTCGTAGAGGTCGGGAATCGTGGCTTCGATCTCGTCGGCGCACCATTTGAGCACCTGCTCCTGCGGCGTTGCGGCCATCTGCACGTCGTTGGGGTTGGGCGAGGTGGTCGCCTTGACGCGCAGGGGCACGTCGCCCCACGCCTGCGCCAGCAGGAAGTGGTAATAGGCGCGCAGGAACCGCGCTTCGGCGATGTAAAGTTCGATGCCCACCGAAAGTTTCTCGGGGTCGATCTCCGTCTTTTCGACGGCCTCGATGTAGCGGTTGGCGTTCTTGATGCCCTCGTAGAGTTTCGACCAGGCGTCGTAGATCGCCGCCGTGCCGGCGCTGTGGTTGTAGCGGTCGGGACGCGATTCGCTGTTGTTGTAGTTGTTGAAGTAGCAGAGGTCGTCGGCGTTGGCGATCTGCAGCGAGTAGTAGTTGCCGTAGAGCGCTTCGCTGTTCAGCACGCCGTAGACGCCCGCCAGACCGTAGATCAGCTTTTGTTCGCTGTTGTAGTAGCCTTCGCCGGGGATGATCTGCGGATCGGTGTCGAGGAAGCTGCACGCCGGGAGGGCCGCGGTGAGCAGCGCCAGCGTTCCCAGTTTCAATATGCTTTTGATTTTCATGGCGTAATGTTGCGTTTAAACCGTTAGAATGTGAGGTTTACGCCGGCCGTGAAGCCGAATGCGCGGGGATATGCCGACCAGTCGAACCCGGGTGTCAGCACCGAATTGCGGGTCGATACCTCGGGGTCGGGACCGCTGTAACCCGTCAGGGTCCAGATGTTGTCGGCCGAGACGTAGACGCGCATCTGGCTGATGCCCGCCTTGCGCAGCGAACGGCTCGGCAGCGTGTAGCCCAGCGAGACGTTTTTCAGCCGCAGGAACGAGCCGTCCTCGATGACGCGCGATGAGTACTCCTCGCGGCCGACGGCGTTTACGCGCGGAATGTTCGACGTGGGATTCTCCGGCGACCAGCGGTTGGCGTAGGAGGCCAGCTGGTTGGTCTGGCTCTTCCAGCCCGACTCGAAGACCAGCCGGTTGGCGTTCAATACGTCGTTGCCGTAGCTCCATGCGAAGAAGATGTTCAGGTCGAAATTCTTCCAGTTGAAGTTGTTGCCGAAGCCGCCCGTGTTGAGGGGCTGTCCGCAGCCGATGATCGTGCGGTCGTAGTCATCGATGACCCCGTCGCCGTTCATGTCGCGGTATTTCATGTCGCCCGGCTGCATCGTGTTGCCCTTGAACGAGGGAACGCCGCTGACGAGGTTGCCCTTGTCGTCGAAATCCTCGGCCTTGTAGGTCCCGTCGTAGATGAAGCCGTACATCATGCCCGTGGGCTTGCCCACCTGCGAGATGTAGGGGAACTGCGAGTTGAAGCGCGTCTCCCACGATACGGAACTCTGGAGCGTGTTCTGTCCGTCGACCAGCCCGAGGATCCGGTTGCGGTTGAAGGCGATGTTGAACGACGTGGACCACTGGAACTGACGGGTCTTGACGTTCACCGTCTCGAGCGTCAGCTCGAAGCCGCGGTTGCGGATCTTGCCGATGTTGAGCATCCCCTGCTCGAAGCCCGACGAGGCGGGCAGCAGGGCGTAGAGCAGCAGGTCGCGCGTCACCTTGTCGTACCAGTCGGCCGTCACCTTGATGCGGTCCTCGAAGAACCCGAGGTCGAGACCCGCGTTCCACTGCTCGGTGGTCTCCCACTTGAGCCGTTCGTTGGCCATGTTCGAGACGTAGTAGCCCGGCACGCGCTCGCCGCCGAACACGTAGTCGAGCGAGCTGCCCGAACCCGGGTTGACGGTGATCTGCGAGTAGAAGTCGTAGGGGGTCTGCGTGCGGTTGTTACCCGTCAGGCCCCACGAGAGGCGCAGTTTGCCGTTGCTCATCCAGTCGCTCTTCTTCAGCAGGTTCTCGCGGTTGAAGTTCCACGAAAGGCCGGCCGAGGGGAAGTAGCCCCAGCGGTTGTCGGAGGGGAATTTCGACGAGCCGTCGGCGCGGAACGAGAAGGTGAAGTAGTATTTGTAGCGGAAGTTGTAGTTGGCGCGCAGGAAGGCCGACATCATCCGCCAGTCGTAGTAGTTGCTCTGGACCTTCTGGTAGTTGCCCGTGTGGATGCCTGCGATGCCCAGCTCCTCGGAGGTGATCTGCGTCGACGCAACGCCGTCGTAGGTGTTCTTCTGGCCCTGGAGCGAGAGTCCCGCCATCAGGTCGAGGTTGTGGCTGCGCCCGACACGCTTCTTGTAGTTGAGCGTGTTTTCGTTCGACCAGCTCGTCTGGTCGGTCCAGTAGATGGCGCCGTTGACGCCCTTGCCGCTGGGCGAGCCGGCGTAGCCCGTGTAGGTTTCGCTGCCGTTGAACTCCTCGCGGCGGCGTTTGTTCAGGACGTAGCCGCCCGTGGTCTTGAACGTCAGGTCGGGGGTGATCTTCCACGTCAGCGCCATGTTGGCGTTGAGGTAGTCCACCAGCGTCTTGCGGTATTCGTTCTTGGCGGTCTTCACCGGGTTGAAACGGTAGTCGTTCGATCCGTCTACGGCTTCGTCGAGCATCGAGTCGAGGATGTCCTGCCCGGGAGGCGTTACGGGGCGGTAGCCCCAGACCGAGTACATCAGCCAGCCCGACGACGACGAGGTGGTCTGCGCCGTGGTGGGGGTCACGCCGTTGGTCGCCGTGCGCGAATAGTTGGCGTTGGCGTTCAGCGTGAGTTTTTTCGAGATGGGCAGCGTGAAGTTGGCCTTGCCCTGGTAACGCTGGAAGTTCGAACGGATGATGATGCCGTCCTGGTCGAGCGCCGAGAAGCCCACGTTGTAGCGCAGGCCCTCCTTGTTGCCGCCCGAGAGCGAAACGTTGTAGTTCTGCTGGAAAGCCGTGCGGTAGAGCTGATCCTGCCAGTCGATGCCCGGGATGGTGCGGTAGTCGTCGAGCGTCAGCCCTTCGCTGAAATAGCTTTTGTTCATCGTGTCCTCGCTGATCAGTTCGCTCTGAAGCCGGACGAACTCGTAGGAATCCATCAGGTCGGCCTTGTTGGCGATCTTGTTCAGGGAGAACGAGGCGCTGAAGTTCACCGTGGGCTTGCCCTCGTTGCCGCGCTTGGTGTTGATCACGATGACGCCGTTGGCTCCGCGCGCTCCGTAGATGGCGGTCGCCGAAGCGTCTTTCAGCACGTCGATCGACTCGATGTCCGCGGGGTTGATCGACGCGGCGAACGACCCTTCGGACGGGAATCCGTCGATGATGTAGAGCGGGGCGTTGCTCTGCGTGAGCGAGTTGTTTCCGCGGATGGTGATATTGGCTTCGGCGCCCAGCGAGCCGTCGCCCGTGGTGACGACCACGCCGGCGATGCGTCCGCCCAGCGCCTGGTCGAAGTTGGTGACGTTGGCCTTCATCATCGTTCCCAGGTCGGCCTTGGCCACCGATCCGGTGAGGTCGCGCCGCGTAGTGGTTCCGTAGCCGATGTTGACGATCTCCACGGCGCCGATCTGCGAGGCTTCTTCGGTCATCTTGACGTTGATCGCCGTGCGTTTGCCGACATACTCCTCGACGGTCGTGTAACCCAGGTAGGAGAAGACCAGCGTCTGGTCCTCCCGGACCTTGATCGAGTAGCTGCCGTTGGCGCCCGTGGCCGTTCCCGACTGCGTTCCCTTGATCAGGACGGTCACGCCCACCAGCGGTGCACCGTTGGCGTCAACCACGCGTCCGTCCACGGCGTTCTGCGCAAAGGCTTCCCCCCCCCGGAGTACCGATAGGGTCACCAGCGCTGCCGCGGCCATGCGTTTAAGTGCTTTTTTCATAAATTAAATCAGGTTGTGGGTAAAAATGGTTATTTCTTCTTGAGCCGGAACTCCACGGGCTGTCCGTGGCGGCAGGTTATCTTCAGCAGCGTTCCGGTATCGTGGGAAACGGCTTCCACGCCCGGATATTGTGCGGCAAGCTCCCATGCGCCGTCCAAAAGCACCTCTTTTTCGACGGGCCGGCTCTCCTGGCGCGTGGTGTAGGTTTTCTCCGTGAGGCCGAGGTCGGGCGTGCAGACGCTCATCACGACCTGTCCGTCCGCGTCGGTGCGCTCCATGACGATCGACTCCCCGGTCGCCTTGCGCACAAGCCCCTGGCCCGTGTATTCCCCGAAGCAGACGTAGCCCGTGATGCCCGTGGCGAGGTCTTTCACGACGTGGGCCGTGTTGTCCCGGCGCAGCACTTCGTAGCTGTCTTTCTTGATCACGCGCGTGATCTCCTTGTTCGTGGGCTGGATGTAGACCGCATATTCGTATCCGGCCTGCTTGGGGGCGCGGCCGTGGTCGATGTAAGCCGTGGCGAAGTTGCCCGTCTGGGGTGCGCGGGTCTTGTCGTTGGGCGAGGTCTGCTCCTGCTTGAGGATGTTCACCGCCGCGGCGTTTTTCACCACGTAGAAATTGCCCTTCGTGTCGGAGAGCGCCAGCCGCTCGCCGCCCTTCGAGAGGTTGAGCGGGAAGGCGTCGTAGATCTCGCCGTCGACTTCGAGCTGTTCGCCCGGACTGTCCATCCGCAGCTGGAAAAGCGTCGTTTCGGTAGGATATGCCTGATTATCGTTGTCGATGCCGCTGCCGAGGAAGACCATCCGGTTGTCGAAGCAGAAGACCGACTTGTGCGCCGTGGCCCCGGGGGTGAAGTTCTTGCGGTCCCTTTCGACGAACTGGAACGCCAGCACACCGTTGCGGCCTTCGAGCGACGAGGCGCCCGAGAAGCGTTCGGGGTTGCGCTCCATGAGCGTCCCCGGCAGCGGGCTTTCCAGTTCGGGGTAGGGCAGGTGGATGGTCGTGGCGCCCGGCACGCGGTTCCAGTCCCAGCCGTCCTGCACGAATCCGCTCGCGGCGGCCGAGACGGGGTTGCCCGAGCCGATGATCGGGGCCGAGCCGTAGCTCTGGTAGCGTCCGTAGCGGTTGTCGCGGGTGTAGATCTCCGAACCCCAGACGTCCGAGTTGTAGGCCTTGAGCGTCACCATCCAGTCGCCGCGGCGGTGGATGCCCGCGGCGCCGTAGTTATAGACGAAGAAACCCGAGGGCGTGGGACCCGCCGAAATGCCCTCCTTCTTGAAGAGGCTGTTCAGCTCCTTGTCCGTGCCTTTCAGACGCAGGTAGGCGCCCGCCAGTTCGGGATCCGCGCCCTTGCCGCTGCCCGTCAGGTCGCCCAGTGCCGCGAGGTAGCCGAAGGCGTTGACGTCGGCGTCGGGGATGCGGCCGTTCTTGCCGAAGGGGTGGCGGCCGGCGAGGCCGAGTCCCCAGTCGCGCAGGTCGGTGTAGTTGGCCATCGACATCAGCGCCAGCTTGAAGTTGCGGCGCGCCTGTTCCGAGAGGATGAAGTCGGTCCCGCGCGTGGCCTTGCACCAGTAGCCGATCATGGCGAACGCACCGGTCGAATAGGCGGGGTAGAAGCCGCCGTGGTGGAAGGTCGTGCCGTCGGGCTTGATGCCGCCGATGGTGCCCGGCGTGAAGCCGAGGCTCCCCGAGAGCCATACGCCGAGGCCCTTCATGGCGCGGTACTGCTCGGCTTCCGAGGGCAGCATCAATGCGCTGATGAGCTTGGGGATCAGCAGCGTGTGCCACGAGTCGAGCAGCTCGTCGCGGCCGTAGACGTAGGGTTTGCGGGTCTCCGCCAGGCCGCTCCAGTAGGCCAGCACCTTGACGTATTCGTCGGTCTTGCCGCGTGCGGCGATCTTGTCGCGCATGAGCCACATGGCGTCGTAGATCTTGCGCACGTTGTAGCCGTAGTGGTGGTTGGTTCCGTTGCCGTGGCCGAAGGCGAAGCCCTGGTCGATGGCGTGGTCCATCACGAGAAAGAAATCGTCGTCGTATTTCGAATCTTTGTTGATGTGGCTGTTCAGCGCGAAGGCGTTGAGCATGTTCTCGATGTCGTCCAGGCGCAGTTCGCCTTTCGGGCGGTTGCACTCGTCGTTCGAGAGCAGCGGGGCGCCGATGATACCGCCGTCGCCGGTGCGGCGGATCGCAGCTTTCCCGAAGGTCTCCAGCGCGCGCGGGATGATCGTGCCGTTGATGTAGTTGGTGCTCGACATGTTGGCCGCGACGATGCTTTCGATGCGCGATTTCACGGCGTCGAGCTGGGCCTTTTCCGCGGGCGTGACGTCGCGCAGCGGCTCGTCGTATTCGTACTGCTCCCACTCCCAGAGACGCGCCCAGTGCCACAGCTCGCGTTTGAGGTTGCAGTTGTTGTCCGGAATCTGCTTGTCGGGGGTGATCTGGTCGTGGAGCTTGACCTCGGAGAAGGTCAGGCGGTCGAGGAACAGCTCGCCGCTTTCGACCCCGGCGGGCGTCGAGATGACGAGGCGCGAAACCTGCTGCGAGGCGTGGTCGCCCGGCATGTCGTTGTACTTGATCCAGCAGGCGCGCCAGCCCGTGAAGTCCATGTGGAAATCGAACCGGTAGGGAACTTCGCCGGTGGGGGTCTCGAACGAGAACCGCATGTCGGCGTCGGCGGCCTTGGGGTTGTAGATCCAGAGCATGATGCCCGCGCCCTTGACCCGGAACGAGCGCATCAGCTGTCCGAAATCGTTGAAGCGGAGCGTCGACGGGGCGCTCCACGACCAGCGCAGCGAGCGGGTCCCGTCCTTGTAGTGGAGATCGCTCGATTCGGCCGTGCTGTTTTCGCCGCATACGAAAGCCTTGGGAATTTCCGTTTCGAAACTGATTTTGGCATCGATCGCCGCTGCGGCGGTCTGGTTCCAAAGGGTGGCGAACAACCCCAAAATCGCTGGCACAACGTATTTTAACATGTTTTTCATAGATTCATATTTGGTCAAATTTAAACAAAGAAATTGGATAACCAAAATATTAACGGAGGAAAATAATAAAAATTTTAGTTTCATCGGAAAAGTTTATTAAAATATGCTGCAAGTCCGAAAAATGCTTTATCTTTGTGCGAAAAGCCAGTTTGGTTTACCAAAATAATTACGTTAATTACCTACTTATGAAGATCTTATTTAAATATGCGACCGCCGCGCTCCTCCTGGCAGGAGCTGCTGCCTGCTCGCAGCCTTCGAAGCGCGCTTCGATCATCGACGAAAACATCGCCGTCGCCGAAAAACAGATCGGTATGCTGGCCGATTCGAGCGAGACGGGCGGTGTGATCCGCATCCCCTCGACCTGGAAAAACGGGCGGATCGACTACGTGCCCGTCGACGACTGGGTGAGCGGTTTCTTCGCCGGGACGCTGTGGTACATGTACGAACTGACGGGCGACGAGGCGTGGGCCGCACGTGCGCGGAAGCATACCGAGATCCTCGACTCGGTGCAGTATCTGCAATGGCATCACGACGTGGGTTTCATGATCTACGACAGCTACGGCAACGGCCTGCGGCTGAAAAACGTTCCCGGCTACGAGGACGTGATCGTTCAGACGGCCAAATCGCTCGCGACGCGTTTCCGCCCGGTTCCGGGCGTCATCCAGTCGTGGGACGCCGACCGGGGCTGGCAGGGCGAACGCGGCTGGCAGTGCCCGGTGATCATCGACAACATGATGAATCTCGAACTGATGTTCAAGGCCACGGAGTTCTCGGGCGACAGCACCTATTATAATATTGCGGTGAAACATGCCGACCGTACGATGAAGGAGCACTTCCGCGACGATTACAGCTGCTATCACGTCGTGGACTACGACCTGACGACGGGCGGCGTGCGCGGACGCTGCACGGCGCAGGGATATGCCGACGACTCGGCGTGGGCGCGCGGGCAGGCATGGGCCGTCTACGGCTATACGACCTGCTACCGTTACACGGGTGACAAACGCTACCTCGACCATGCGCGGAAGGTGGCCGGTTTCATGCTCGACGACAAGAACATGCCCGCCGATCTGGTTCCCTACTGGGACTACGACGCACCGAACATCCCGAATGAGCCGCGCGACGTCTCGACGGCGGCCATCATCGCCTCGGCGTTCTACGAAATGTACACCTATACGGGTGACGAACTGTATAAGCAAAAGGCCGACAGGATCGTCGAATCGCTTTCGTCGCCGGCCTACCGCGCTCCGGTGGGCGGCAACGGCGGCTTTCTGCTGATGCACTCCGTGGGCAGCATTCCGCACGGCAGCAATATCGACGTGCCGCTGAACTACGCCGACTACTATTTCCTTGAGGCGCTGATCCGCAAGGCCCGCGTGGAGGCGGGGGAATCTTTGTTTTAAACCGAATGTACATGTATAAACTGTTGTTTCTCGCCGCTGCGTCGGTGTGGCCGCTGGCCGCACCGGCGCAGTCGGTGCGGGAGGTCGCCGATGCGCGGATTCTTTCGTTCGAGGAGTCTGCGGCGCCTTTTACGGCGTCGAAAGGCTCGTCGCTGTCCGTCTCGGGCGACCATTACAAGCACGGCGCGCACGCGCTCCGCTGGCAATGGTCGCGGGAGGGCGCCCAGGTGCGCATCGAATCCCCGGTGGGCTACCTGTCGGAAAATCCCAATCCCAGGGAGACCTCCGTTTCGACCTTCGTATTCTGGGTCTATGCCCCGAAGGCGCTCGACGGGAAACTGCGTTTCGAGTTCCGCAAGGAGGGGCGCACCTGCGCATGGTTCGACTACGGCCTGGAGTTCACCGGCTGGCGCGGGGCGTGGGTGGCCTTCGACCGCGACATGCAGGGCAGGCCCGAGGAGGGGATGGACGAGCTGGTCGTCACGGCGGAGGGCGTCAAACGGGGCGAGTTGTACTTCGACCACCTGATTCTCTCCTCGTTCCAGGACGTGCGGCATCATACGGCCGATTTCCAGGCGCCGTTCATCAATGCCGCGACTACGAGCCACTGGCTCATTCTGCTGCAGTCGTGGCGCAACCCGATGCCTGCGGTCGCAGCCTCGATCGGCGAGGCCGAGAGGCGCGACATGGCAACCGTCGGGGCGCGCCTGCGCGAACTGCTGCTCGAAGGCCGGAAGCCGATGGCGATGAAGGCCCTGCGCAAACGCTTCGACGCATACGGCATTGCGGAGAATCCCGACGGAACGGTCCGGGGCAAGCCGATCTGGTTCGTGCGCTATGCCGAGACCTATATTAATTTGGGCCATCCCGATGTCGGCAAGCTGTTTAATGACAACGACCAGACGCTGCGCAAATACAACGACTTCATGTTCCAGGTCGCCGTGGCCCACGATGCCGCCGCGGACGCCGCCGAGCGGGCGGAACTGGAACGGATGTATGTGCTGCTGACGCGGCATCTGCTCGATCAGGGTTTTGCCGCCGGAAGTGCACTGGGGACCCTGCACCACCTGGGTTACAGCATGCGCAACTTCTATACGGCCCCCGTGGTGATGCGCGACGTGCTGCGCCGTGCCGGGCTGGAACACGAGGTGCAGCAGGCCATGGAGTGGTTCTCGGGCGTGGGCGAGGTGAAACTCCCGCCGGCGCAGCCGGGCATGGACATCGACGCGTTCAACACCTCGCTCATCGGTCGTCTGGCGAGCATCGTGATGCTCCCGGACACCCCGGCAAAAGCGGCCTGGCTGGAGGCCTTCTCCCGCTGGGTCGACAACGGCTATAAGGTCACCGAGGGGACCGGACCCTGCTTCAAGAGCGACGGCACGGTCTTCCACCACCGCCACCACTACCCGGCCTATGCCGTCGACGGATTCAGCGGCGGGGCTGTGAACGCCGTGTGGCTGTTGTCGAAGACGCAGTTCGCGGTGAGCGCCGAGAGTCATGCCGTCCTGAAACGCGCGCTGCTCGAAATGCGTTTCTACTGCAACCTGCGGTCGTTCCCGCTGGCCCTTTCGGGGCGTCATCCCGACGGCCGCGGAGAACTGGTTCCGTGGCACTTTGCCCGGCTGGCCGTTGCGGGTACGCCCGACGGCAGCGGGGAGATCGACCCGGAACTGGCCGCCGCCTATCTGCGCGTGGCCAAAGGCGACGACGCCTACACGCGGCTGTTCGCCGAAAAGGGTTTCGCACCCGAACCTTCGCCTGCGGGGAACCGCGTCTACGGCTACAATGCCTCGGTGTCGCACCGGCGCGCCGACTGGCTGGTGACCGTCGCGGGCCACAGCCGCTACCTTTGGTCGGCGGAGATTTACCAGGGAGCCAACCACTACGGCCGCTACCTGACGCACGGCAGCATGCAGCTGCTCGGTGACGGCGATCCCGTGAGCGCCTTCGGCAGCGGGTTCCGGCAGGAGGGCTGGGACTGGCGGCACATTCCCGGAACGACGGCGCTCGAAATCCCGATGGAGTGGATGAAGGCTGACATCCGGAACGTCGACACCTGCTCGGGCTACGAGGAGATGCTCCTCTCCGACGAGGCTTTCGCCGGAGGCGTCAGCCACCGGGGCCGCGACGGGGTGTTCGCGATGAAACTCCACGAGCACGACAAATACAACGGTTCGCTGCGGGCGAGCAAGTCGTGGTTTTTCTTCGGCAACCGCATCGTCTGTATGGGTTCCGACATCGAAAACAAGGCCGGGGGCGGTCTGCATACGACGCTGTTCCAGAATTTCCTGGAGAGGGATTCCGATACGCTCGTCGTGAACGGCGAGGCGGTGACGCAGTTCCCTTACCGGGCCGAACTCGCGGGCGGCGCCGTCCTGCGCGACAACCTGCACAACGTCTGGTTCGTGCCCGAAGGTAAGGTCTGCGTTACGAAGCGGTTGCAGCGCTCGCTCGACGAGGAGACCGACGCCCCGACGCAGAACGACTTCGCGACGGCGTGGATCGACCACGGCAGCGGGGTTGTCAGCGGCGGCGGGTACGAATACATGCTGGTCGTGCACGCTTCGGACGGCGAGGCGGCCCGCTACGCGCGGGAGCTTCCCTACGAGGTGCTGCGCCGCGACGCCTCGGCGCACATCCTGCGCGACAGGCTGTCGGGTGCGGTGGGGTATGCGCTCTTCGCCCCCGGCAAGGTGGGTGAAGGGTTGCTGGAAAGCGTTTCGCTGCCCTCGCTGGTGATGATCGGCGGGGATGGCGAAGGGCTGACGGTGAGCGCTGCGGACCCCGACCTGCGTTTCTACGAAGGGCCGGGCGACGAGGTGTTCGACGCCGACGGCAAGCGCGTCGAGCGGAGCGTCTACTCCCGCAAATGGATCGACAACCCCTCGGGGGCGTCGCAGTTGGAGGTCGTGATCCGCGGCCGCTGGCAGCCGGAGGGCGATACGCCGGGATGCCGGATTGCCGTTGAAGGAGCCAATACTTCGCTGACCTTCACGTGCCGCGAAGGGGCGACGCGCGAAGTGAACTTGATTGAAATGAAATAAGATACGATGCTGAAAATTAGAATTGCAATTCCGTTCGCGGGCCTCGCCCTGACGGCCTGCGGGCAGTCGGCGGCCGAGCGCCCCAACGTGATCTACGTCTTTCCGGACCAGTTCCGCAACTCTTCGCTGGGGTTCTGGAACGACGCCGAATTTGCCTCGAAGGTGGGGTGGAGGGGCGATCCGGTCCTCACGCCCAACCTCGACCGCTTCGCCCGCGAAGCCACGGTGCTGACCGAGGCCGTGAGCAACTTTCCCGTGAGCAGTCCCCACCGGGGCATGTTGCTTTCGGGCATGTATCCCGAGCGGAACGGCGTGGTGCTGAACTGCATGTCGGAGCGTCCGGAAAGTTCGCTGCGCGAGGACGCCGAATGTATCGGCGACGTCTTCTCGGCGGCGGGCTACGACTGCGCCTACATCGGCAAGCTGCACGCCGATTTCCCGACGAAGAACAACCCCCAGCGTCCGGGGACCTACGTCAGCGACGCCGTTCCCGAGTGGGACGCCTACACCCCGCCCGAACGCCGCCACGGATTCAACCACTGGTACTCCTACGGCACGTACGACGTGCACAAGCATCCCCACTACTGGGATACCGAAGGCAACCGCCACGATGTCGACGAGTGGTCGCCGCGGCACGAGGTTTCGAAAGCCATCGACTATATCGAGAACAAGGGCGGCGTGCGCAATCCGCGAAAACCGTTCCTGATGATGATCGGCATGAATCCGCCGCATTCGCCCTACGCTTCGACCGACGACTGCGACCTGGAGGGATATGAACTGTATAGGGACAAGTCGCAGACCGAACTGCTCGTGCGCGACAACGCCGACACGACGATGGCCAAGGCCGCCGCCGCGCGTTACTATTTCGCCAACGTGAGCGGCATCGACCGTGAGTTCGGCCGCCTGCTCGCTGCGCTGGACAGGGCGGGGCTTACGGAGAACACGATCGTGGTTTTCGCTTCGGACCACGGCGAGACGATGACCAGCCATTCGACCGACGACCCCAAGAACTCGATCTGGCGCGAATCGCTGAACATTCCCTTCCTGGTGCGCTATCCGGGGCGGGTTCCGCACCGTGTGGACGACCTGCTGCTCTCGACGCCCGACATCATGCCGACCCTGCTGGGACTGGCGGGCCTCGGGGAGCGGATTCCCGCCAGCGTCGAGGGACGTGACTACTCGGCCGTGCTGCGGCAGGACGCCGTACAGCCCGCGCGTCCGTGCGCCGCGCTCTACATGCGCAACCTCGACGGCGGACGCGATGCCGACGGACTGGTCCGGGGCTTCTTCGCCCAGGCGCGCGGCGTGAAGACCGCGACGCATACGATGGAGCTGCGCATCGGCCGCGACGGGACGCTCGAAAGGGTGCTGATGTTCGACGATGCGGCCGACCCCTACCAGCTGCACAACCTCGCGCCGGAGGAGCATCCCGCGCTGTTCGCCGCGCTGTGCCGCGAACTGGCCGTGCTGCTGCGCGACAACGACGACGTGTGGTTCCGCGAGGGCGTGTTGTCCGACGTGGTTCCCTATGATACGAATAACTAACAATCAATCGGATATGAACAAATTGTTTCTGTGGATTGCAGCGGCTTCGGCCTTCGTGCTGCAATCGTGTGAGGACACCGACGGCATCCGCGACGAGATCGGGAGCCTGCGCGACCGGGTGGCCGCGCTGGAGTCGAAGATCGGCGGCGTGAACACCTCCATCGTGGCGCTCCACAAACTGATGGACGAGTCTACGATCATCGTCGGGATCGAATCCAATGCAAAGGGATACGAGATCGAGTTGAGCGACGGAACCCGGCTGCCCGTCATCCTCGGTGAAAAGATCGAGGCGCTGGTTCCCGTCATGGGCATCGACGCCGAGGGCTACTGGACCGTGAGTCTCGACGGCGGAGCCACCTCCGAGCGGCTGAAGGTCGGCGGAGAGTACGTCTCGGCCTGGCCCGTTTCGGGCGGCGACCACCGGCCCGGCGCCGAGGGCGTCACCCCGCAGCTGAAAGTCTCGGCCGACGGGGAGTGGCTCGTGAGCCTCGACGGCGGGGTGACCTACACGCCGCTGCTGCAGGACGGCCGGCCTGTCAACGCGCTGGGCGACAAGGTCGTCGTCAGTTACAGTTCGGCCTTCAAGTCGGTGACTTACGATGTGACGACCGGACTTTTGGCGGTCGAGCTGCTCGACGGCAAGAAGCTCACGCTTCCCGTCTTCGACGATTTCGGACTGACGGTGACGGCTTCCGACAACGAGACTTTCCGCCTTGGGGAGACCCGGGCCTTCGAGGTCGTGCAGAACAACGTCGCCGAGGCGGTGATCGACGCGCCTGCGGGCTGGACGGCCGTGCTCGGAGAGACGACGCTGACGGTCAAGGCTCCCGCGACGTTCGACGCCGCTTCGCAGCAGGCGGCGATCTCGGTGACGGTCTATTCGGACAGGAAATACCGGAAACTCGTCACGCTGAACGTGACGCTGCTCGACGAGCAGCTGGATGCCGACGCCGCCCTGGCGTGGCGGAATTTTAAGGCCGGAACTGCGGATAACGTCCTGCTCGATTATTCGTATGCCGGTTACAAGCACGGCGAGGAGGCTCCGGCCGATGTCTGGGGACTGGGCTACAAGGTTTACAACGTCGTCGACTATGGCGCCGATCCCACAGGTGCGAAATCCTCGCGCGCGGCGTTGACTGCGCTGCTCAGGGAGCTGAAGCTCTCCGGGCAGAGCGACGCCGGGGCGAACCTCGCGAATGCCAATGCCCGGGCGGTGATCTATTTCCCCGAGGGGCGTTTCATCCTCCACAACGACGATGACAACGTGGTGGACGCAACCTCCGCCAATCAGAAATACACCGACTCGAAGGGTAACAACAAGAGTGAGGAAATTTTCATCCGCGGCGGTAATTTCGTGCTCAAGGGCGCGGGCCGCGGCAAGACGACGCTCGTCATGGACACGCCCAACCTGCCGAACAACTCGGAACAGATGTGGTCGTCGCCCATGATGATCAATATCAAGCACAATTCGGGGCTTTCGGACCTCACGACGGTGACGGGCGATGCCGCACGCGGCACGTTCTCGGTGGAGGTGGCTTCGGCGGCCGGCATCGGGAAGGGCGACTGGGTGTGCCTCTCGCTTTCGAACAACGACCCGACGCTGGTTGCGCAGGAGCTGGCGCCGCACCGGGTCGAGGGGAACATGACCGATATTCAGACCATTACGGTCGAGGACTATCACCAGGTGGCTTCCGTAAGCGGCAACCGCGTGACTTTCGTCGAGCCGATCATGCACGCCGTGGAGGCCAGGTGGGGCTGGAAAATCCGTAAATACCCCCATTATGAGAACGTCGGCGTCGAGGACCTTACGTTCGAGGGCCGCTCGAAGGAGAACTTCGGCCACCACGCCTCGTGGGAGGACGACGGGGCCTACAAGCCGCTCAACATGATGCGCCTGACCGATTCGTGGATCCGCCGCGTCGATTTCAAGGGCGTCAGCGAGGCGCTGTCGATCGTGTCGAGCGCCAACTGTTCGGCCTACGACATCGAAATCAGCGGCAACCGCGGCCACTCGGGTGTGCGCTCGCAGTCCTCGTCGCGCATCTTCATCGGCAAGGTTTATGACCACAGCCGCGGGCAGGCCGTGTCGCCGCCCTATACGAGCACGGGGTATTTCGAAAACGCCGGGCAGTACCACGCTTCGGGCGTGTCGAACACCTCGCTGGGGGCCGTGCTGTGGAACAACACGTGGGGCGACGACGCCTTCTTCGAGTCGCACTCCAAACAGCCGCGCGCCACGCTCGTCGACCGCTGCACGGGCGGATTCGTGCAGTGGCGTTTCGGCGGCGACGAAACCAACGTGCCCAACCACCTGGGCGACCTGACGATCTGGAACCTGAACGCCACGCGTGCGGTGCACGATTTCGGGGCCGAGCCGTTCAAGTGGTGGCTCTCCTCGGACAAATGGTGGAAGACCATGCCGCCGATCATCGTCGGTTTCCACGGCGCGGCGGTCACCTTCGACGAGAGTCCCGAGCAGGTCAAATACCTCGAAAGCAACGGCGCGGCCGTCGAACCGCTGTCGCTCTACGAAGCGCAGCTGCGCCAGCGGTTAGGGTATGTTCCCGCATGGCTCAATTCATTGAAATAGAATAAAAACCAATTATATTATGAAAAAGTATCTGATCCTGATCTTCGTCGCGCTGGCTGCGGTTTTCCAGTCGTGCGACAACAACGACGACCTGTGGGATGCGATCGACGACCTGAAGAGCCGCGTGCAGGCGCTCGAAACGCAGGTCGACGCGCTGAACGGCAACATCGAGGCGTTGCAGAAACTCTACGGCGGCGCCACGATCTCCAAGGTCGAGAACGTCGGCGGCAAATACGTCGTCACGCTGACCAACGGCGAGACCATCGAACTGGTGCAGGGCAGCGAGGCCGAGGCCGTGATTCCGATCGTCTCGATCAACGACAAGGGCGAATGGCAGGTGTCGACGGACAACGGCGCCACGTTCACCTCGCTCGGCGTGAAGGCCGTGGCCGAGGACGGCACGACGCCCCAGTTCCGCATCGACGAGGCCACCGGCTACTGGCAGGTGAGCTACGACGGCGGCACGTCCTTCGAAAATGTGAAGGACACCAAGGGCCAGCCGGTCAAGGCCATCGGCTCGGGTACGGTGACCGACAAGTTCTTCGAGGAGGTGAAGGTCGACGGCAGCGACCTCTATATCAAGCTGCTCGGCGGAGAGGAGCTGCGCATTCCGATCGTGAGCGATTTCTTCTGCCGGATCGTCACGCCGACCGAGGGCGTGCAGACGTTCGACGCCGGGGCCACCAAACGTTTCGTGGTGGAGATCCGGGGTGTCGAGCAGGTGAAACTGTCGGCTCCCGAGGGCTGGACGGCGCGCCTGACCGATGCCGTGGATGAGAGGGCCGAACTGATCGTGACGGCCCCCGCAGCCGTGACCCGCGCCACGGCCGACACGTCGAAGGACGTGGCCATCGAGGCCTTTGCGGCCAGCGGGCTTTCGACGGTGGCCAAAATCCAGGTCGAGAGCACCGGAACGGCTCCCGCCGCCCCGACGGTTGCGGTGACCAACTCCGCGACGGTCGAACCCACGCAGTCGGCGCTGACCTTCGACGTCGCGCCCTCGGCCAATGCCGACGGCTGGAAATACCTCTGCCTCAAATCGACGGAAGCGGCTCCCGATGCCGACAAGGTTCTTGCCGACGGCACGGCCGGTGCGGGTACGAGCGTGACGGTCGAAAACCTCGAAGCCAATACGGCCTATACGATCTACGTGGTCGCCTATGCCGGCGATCTGACGAGCGAAGTGGCAAGCGTCGGGAATACGACGGCGGCGGCTCCCGTTCCTACCGAAGCGGACTACTACCGGGAGTACCTCGACGGCGGGAACATCACGTTGGGCGACCTGACGATCAGCAAGGCGGCTTATCCGGAAGCGCAGCTGCTCAAACCGTCGGAGCTGACCGCTGCGATCATTACGGCCGGAGGCCTGATTTTCGTCGACAACTCCGATGCAGCCGATCTGTCGTTCACGATTGCGGGCACGTCGATAAACATGGGCGATATCGTGCTGATCGGCCGTTATCCCGAACGCGAGCAGGCGACGATTTCCGGACCGGAACTGCGTTGCAAGTACAATGCGGCTTTCAAGAACCTGCATATCGCGGCCTCGGGCAATTACAACCTCTTTACGACGACCAATGCCACCTATGATCCGACGCTGCATGTCGAGGATTGTACCGTGGACGCCACCTACAATGTGGTTTACGATTCGCACAATACCCAGAACTTCAAGAAGATCTATTTCGGGAATTCGATCGTGAAGATGACCGCCGCCAACAAGCCGTTCTACTCGACGAAGGCGAAGGAAGCGCATACGCAGCAGCTGATTCGTTTGGATAACAACGTATTTTATGCCGAAACGCCTTTGCAGAACTACCTGATCAACTGCGGGGACAGGTCGCAGGCATTCCAGACGACCCGGCTTCAGATCGAGGTGACGAACAATACGCTTTATAATATTTACCAGCCGAACATTATGATCCGGGCTTATGTCCTCGCAGGGCTGACCGTGACCAAAAATGTCGGATATTATACCGGTGTTACCGCGAAAAATTATCTGACGGGTGTGTATGACACAGCCGGGTTTACGGCAGACAAGGCGGAGGTGACCTACAATTACCTCTATACGACGCCGGTTACCGACGCTAATTTCTGGTCTGCAAAGCATACCGGAAGCTACACGCCTGTAAACAACCAGATGGGCGAAGGGGTCGAAGCTCCGTTCTCCTCGATGGATGCGGCGAAGGGATATTTCCCGATCAACACTTCGGTTGTGACGACGGGTGCGGGAGCTGTCTATGACACGAAAAAGTGGTTCAAGGCGGAGTAATTCCGGCTTGCCGTGACGAAAAAGCTCCGGTCTGCAATCGCAGACCGGAGCTTTTTTATTGGAATCGGCGGGCGTGTCAGCCGATCCAGCTTGTCAGAATCTTCATGCCGCCGTCGGGTGTGAGGGCGAGCGAACGGGCCGAAGCCGGGATCAGGACCGTTTCGCCCTGGTGCACCGGAACCGCTGCGCCGCTGTCGTCGGTGAGCGTGCCGCGGCCCTCGATGCAGATCGCCACGACGAACGAGTCGAGCGACGCGAGGTCGAGTGTCTCGGGGCGGGTCAAATCGTAGAGCGACGTGGTGAAATAGGGGCACGACACCAGTTCCACGCGCGTGTCCTGCGCCGGCTCGTAATGGGTCCGGTAGTCGGGCAGCACGGTGTAGTCGATGGCGCCCTTCGCCAGTTCGGTGTGCAGTTCGCGGGTGTTGCCGTTGGCATCGCGGCGGTTGAAATCGTAGATGCGGTAGGTGATGTTCGAGGTCTGCTGGATTTCGGCGATGAACGACCCTGCGCCGATCGAATGCACGCGTCCCGCGGGCAGGAAGAATACGTCGCCCGGTGCGATCTTGTAGTCGGCCAGAATGTCCGTGATCGTATTGTCTCCGACGCTGGCCTCGTACTCGGCCGGGGTCACCTGTCTCGAGAAGCCCGAACGCAGGTGTGCGTCCTTATCCGCCGACACCACGTACCACATTTCGGTCTTGCCCTTGGATTTGTGGCGTTCCCAGGCCAGTTCATCGTTCGGGTGCACCTGGATCGAGAGGTCCTGCCGGGCGTCGATGAACTTGATCAGCAGCGGAAACTCCTCGCCGAAGCGTTCGTAGTTGGCTTTGCCGAGCAATGCGGCGCCGTGGCGGGCGATCAGCTCCGGGAGCGTCGTTCCGGCCTCGGGACCTTCGGCGACGACGGATTCGTTGTCCTTGACGCCCGAAAGTTCCCAGCTTTCGCCGATGTTGCGTTGGTCGGTGGCGATCCCTTTGTAGGGGGCGATCTTCTCGCCGCCCCAGATCAGGGATTTCAGAATCGGTTGAAATTTATACATGGTCGATATACTTTTATGCGTTCTCTGCGTCGAGCTGGCTCAAAGCGAAAGCGTATGCGCCGACCGAAATGGCCTGGCTCGCGCCGAGTTTCGAAACCATGACGCCGATGCGTTTCTGCGGGTCGTAGGCCACGTAGCGGTCCGTGCCGTAGACTTTCAGGGGCCGCTGCGCGCCTTTGGCGAATTGGCGGAACTCCGTTTCGTCGTCCAGGTCGTAGACCTTCATCTGCACGCGGTTGAGTTCCTCGCCGCCGATGGTATGCATCTTGCCGCGAAGCTCATTGAGCAGGGCGGGCATGATCCACTTGCGGGCTGCCGTGATGCCGCCGCCGATGACGATCAGTCCGTCCACCAGCGTCACGGCCGTAGCCATGGCGTCGCCGGCGATCTCGCCCAGTTCGGCGAAAGCCTTCCGGGCGGCTTCGGCGTCACCCGGACGTTTCCCGTCGGCGATTTCGCAAATCTCCTTGGGTTCGAACTTATGGTTCACGTCGCCCGACGCCTCGCCGTAGACGCGTTTGATGGCGCGCACGGCAACGCCCTCCTCGACGATCACCTCGGGCATCTTCTTGTGGCGCAGGCAGAAGGTCTCGACGCACGAGTTGTCGCCGCGGTTCAGCCGGTTGTCGATCACCAGCCCTACGCCGAAGCCCGTGCCGAAGGTGTAGCCGACGAGGTTTTTGTATTTCTTGGGGCTTCCCAGCGTTTCGAGCCGGGCGTTCACCTCGGGCAGCGCGCCTCCCAGCGCCTCGCCGTAGGCGAACAGGTCGCCGTCGTTGTTGATGTATACCGGGATGCCGAATTTCGCTTCGAGGAACGGACCCAGCGCCACGCCTTCGCGGAACGACGGAAAGTTCGGAAGATAGCCCCCGATGATGCCGTTCGGATAGTCGGCCGGGCCGGGGAATGCGAAGCTGATGGCTACGGGTTTTTCGGGCAGGCGGTCGATGACGGCCTGGAAACCTTCGACCATCGCCGCGAGGCATTTGTCGAGGTTCTCCGCATGCGACGGGAGGGTGATCGGCTCCACAATGAATTTGTTGGCCTGCATGGCGCCGAACACGAGGTTCGTGCCGCCGGCGTCGAGGGTGATGACCACCCGGTTGTCATGGCTGTACATATTGAGTAGTTTTGTTTGGATTGTCGGTGTTCCGACAGACAAAGATACATAAAAATTGAACGGGAGCAAAACCGAATTGCGCGGAAAAGGCCGGCGACTGCTGCCGCCGGCCTTTTTTAGGACCCTTGCCTTGTGTCAGTTGTTTTCGGGACGCAGTTTGCGCACGACGGCGCCGGTCTGCCACATCTCGCTTTCGCGCATATCGCGCAGCTCCTCGTTGAGTTTCTCGCGGTAGTCGGGTTTGCTGTTCAGGTCGATCGAACGCTGGGCTTCGTTGCCGGCGGCCACCTCTCTGTACAGCTCTTCGAAAACGGGTTTCGTGGCGTCGCGGAATTTCTTCCACCAGTCGAGTGCACCGCGCTGGGCCGTGGTCGAACAGTTGGCGTACATCCAGTCCATGCCGTTCTCGGCCACGAGCGGCATGAGCGACT
>OGHO01000830.1_pt1 | contig 34998 bp, 26 predicted proteins | sample 1571421 | NCBI WGS metagenome assembly OGHO01 (sample SAMEA2581937, study PRJEB24529) | metagenome | biome: Human gut stool | place: China | collected 2011
GGATAACTTTCATCGGAAGCGGTGTATACCCCGATATTCCCGTTTTGAGCCAGGCTGATTCTTTGTACCAAGTCTCCCGGGCATTTGATTTTCGAGATTTTCCCGTCTTTCCCGTAGCGGAACAGGTGAATATAATCGGTATCCCCGGCTATGATGTATATGTTACCGTCTTTGTGCCACACGTAATTTGACACGGAGGGATTGAAGTCTTTCGTGATCGGGGTCACGTTCTTGGATTTCAGATCATAGATATAAAGTTGGGTGTCGTACCCGTTCACGATTTGTCCTTTGGCGATGTTCACGCCTATTTTCCCGAAAGCGTCAGCCGCACCACTGATTATTAATTGAGCGTCATCGGGAGAGAAAGCGCATTGAATGCCTACCAACCGGTCTTTCCAAAGCGTGTCGACCTGATTCGTGCGCGCGTTCAGGAGATAGATGGATTGCTTTCTGTAGGGGTATTCGTTATAATCCGGGTAGCCCGTGCTGATAAGGATCTGATCTCCGTTATGACTGATATCCATGATGGAAGTGGTGTAATTCCCCCAGGTCAGGCGGGTATGAATCCCGGTGTTCATATCATATTTACACAGGAAATAACGATTCCGGTAGTAAGCCTGGCGGTCTTCAATCCCGTCTAGTTTGCGCAATTCCCATTCCTTGGCGTTATAATTTTCATTTTTGTAATATACGAGGTAACTGCGATCCGGGGACCAGGTGAACGAACTGATGGCTTGATCGGCTTTGAACAGGCGTTTCAGACTTTTTTGCTCGATATCATAGGTATATAACGAGTTCCCCGTTCCTTCTTTTAACAGGTAGGATAGTTTGTCTTCACCCGGAATCCAAGTCAGATTACTGGCATTGTCCCCGTAGAACGTGTACACGATTTCTTTATCGGTGATTCTGTACACGTTTGTCATAGAGCTGCTTTTACCTTTGATGATCTCGCCTTCGGTCATGATCAGGTATTTCCCGCTGGGAGAGACTTGTAAACCGCCTACCCGGGGACCGTTTAGTACGTCGAGGATGTTTTTTCCCCGTTTGGGTGATAGGGTGAATTCTACCGGAACATCTTTAAATTCGGGATTAGCAATGAATTGAGCGGAAAATAGTTTGTCACTATCTTTTGTTAACAGGCTTTTCACGATGATCGTGTGTTTACCCGGAACCCATTGTACGGTACATTCTTGATTAACGGCTTCCGTTCCCTTGTGACTTGTATACGTGATCACCTTCACGCCGTCCACGTAAACTTCGGCATTCCCGTAAAAAGAGAATTGTAGCTTCCCGCTTATCCATTGCGTGTTGGCCGCGTAAACCGCATTCAGTCCGATAGCTGGGGAGTCATTCCCACCTTTGGAAATAACGATGTCATCGGTCACGTTTGCGGTTTCCCAGGTCAGTGAATGGTATTGCAATTCCCGTGAGCCTACCGAAGGGGTGAAGTTCTCGATATTAAAGGTCGAAAGAGTCAATAGATCTGCCTGTGAAAATGTCTTGTTTTCAACGTTTTTCACGTTCCCGAAAGCCGGAAACTCTACCGGAACGGGAGGTAGCCCCATCCACTCTTTGACCGTCTGGCCATTTAGTTGAATGGTGCAGACGAACAGGAATAAAAATAATAAGTGTTTCATTTTATCGTGTTTAATTGATTTGAATTCATTCCCGCAAAAATATGGATTATATTTTAATAACCCCAATTTAATTGGGCATGCGGGTTATTTTGAATGGATTACTTTTTTGTTGATGAGTTATCGTTGTTTGTAATTCATGGATAATCAATAGATAATCTTACATGTCTTCGTTATCTTTTCGTTATACCATGCTTAAACCAACCTTCTATAGAACGAAGAGATAAGGAAGCTATAAGCCAGAGATAACGAAGAGATGTAAGCGATGGTAGGGAGAAAAACATGTTGTTTTGTTTATTTTTTTGTCTCTGTACTGGCATATAAAAATTATGCTTATCTTTGCAATAAGACTGCTTGTTTTTAATAAAAGTATATGATATGAAATATAATGTTCGAGATATATTGGAGTACATCATAGCATTGGTTAATGAGTTCGCCAAGAAGTTTAATTTAACTGATGTTCAGGCTTATCGTTATATTCGAATTCATAAAGGAGTTACTTTTATAGAGGAAAATTATGGTATTATACACACGTTGGATTTTGATGAAGCAGTTAATAGTGTTGCCATGTTTTGTCGTAGAGTGGGAGGTGCCTTATGATTCTTTACCACGGTTCGAATATGCCAATTGAAAAGATTGAATTGGAGATGTCGAAACCTAATAAAGACTTTGGGAAAGGTTTTTATCTGTCCGAGAATGAAATGCAAGCAACTGAAATGGCCCGTTTTAAAATGTTGACATTGGGAGGAGAAGCTATTGTTTCAAAATTTGAATTTGACGAAAGCGTGATGACCAACAATTCATTACATGTAAAAATTTTTACAGAATATTCTGAAGAGTGGGCTGATTTTGTTTTTGCCAATAGAGATGGAGTAGATGTAAAAATAAAGTATGATATCGTTTACGGTCCGATAGCTAATGATAAAGTCGGATTACAAATTCGTAAACTAAAGGATGGAAATATTGATCGTTCTGAGTTCTTGAACCGTTTAAAGTATATGAAAGGTATTACCTATCAATACTTTTTCGGTACTCAAAAAGCAATTGCATTTCTTTCAAAAATTTAATAGAGATGAATCGTGAAGAATTTGAATATATGAAAGAGGCTTTGACTACAGATCTGGCAGAGTTACTTGTTAATAATTATCACATGTCTGCAATTGAGGCCTTGGATGTTCTTTATGCCTCTGATACTTATGCCAAATTACGTGATCCTCAAACAGGATTATATTTTCAGAGTTCATTATATGTCTATTCGTTGCTGGAGAATGAACTTGCAACAGGTTCCATGGGATAATTTTTGTATATCTTTGAGTTTTAAAATCTCCGTACGTGGGATTAGGAGGCGTGAATAATATTTGACCAAGAATGATTTTAACGAATAGTAGAACAAGTTTTTTCTCTTGTTCTATTTTCTTTTGATGTTGTGTAATTTGTTTTTTTATCAATGGTATACATTCCTTTTTTTACTTGGAATGAAAGACGAATTATCTCTAGCCTGAAAAATAAATGAAAAAAAGTTGTTTTTTTTTATTACACCAAATGCCACTTAAATCGCTTTAGTATTAAAACCGAAAAGATGTTAAGTAGAGAAGAACATATAGCCCGATTAATTTTCCTGCATATTCAGGGAATGACGGATGATGCACAGGAGAGGGAACTGAGCGAATGGAGAGCTGGTTCCCTGAGCCACGAGGCTCTTTTCCAACGTATGTTATCCAATGAACACGTTGAGAAAAGTATATTTCGTTTTGTAAAAACGGAAGAGGAAGAAGAGAAGGGATGGCAAATGCTTCAACAGAAAGTGGAGAACAGACGTCCGGATCGAAAAGTAAAATGGTTTGCTTATGCCGCAGCTATAGCTTTATTAATAAGCACGTGGGGAATCTTTTATTATTCGGGGAAAGAGAATCGGCGAGAAATGCTCCCGGTGGTTAAAAATGATTTACAACTTCCCGGTTCCCGTGCGATCTTGATATTGCCGGATGGTCGTAAAGTAAATCTGGAAGATGAAATGTTACGTTCTGATCTGGCTAAGAATGATAGTTTATTGTTATTTAGTGCGAGTTCTTTAAGATATCGGGACATTGATTCTCCGGATACAACAGAGGTTTTTCATACATTGGAAATTCCCCGGGGAGGAGAATATCTATTAACCTTGTCGGATAGTACGATTATTTACTTGAATTCTGAATCAACTTTAAGTTTTCCAGTGAAATTCCAAGGTAATGAACGTCGGGTACATTTGACCGGAGAGGCTTATTTTAAAGTCCGTAAGAATGCTGAACGTCCTTTTGTCGTGATGGCCGGGGATGTGAAGGTGTTGGTAACAGGGACAACTTTTGGAGTTCGGGCCTACAAAGATGAGAGCGATATTCAAACAACGTTGGCTAGTGGAAGTGTGACGATACTGGCAAAAGGGAAAAGTGTGAAACTTGTTCCTAACAGGCAGGTCGTATTTAATAAATCGACACTGGGACTACAAGTCCGGGATGTTAATGTTGATTTATATCTGGCATGGGCGGACGGACGACTCGTGTATGATGATTGTCCCTTGGAAAAAATACTGACGGATTTGAGTCGGTGGTATAACATTGATGTGTTTTATAGTCGGGATGAATTACGTTCGTTCAAGTTCTCGTTAAACATGAAAAAGCATGAAGCTTTTTCTCAAGTGTTAGAATTAATAAGCAGAACCGGAGAGGTTCAATTTGATATAAAAGATAACACGGTTATAGTAAGATAAAAAAGTAGCGCTGTTAACACTACTTTTTGCATTTACATCCTGCTACTAACAGGATGTGGAGAATTGTTGAATTCAAAAAACAAAATTATGAAGAAAAATTCTAATGTCGTCGGGAAGAGGCGGTTTTTATTCCTCCTTTTCTTGATTTTTACAACTCAATTTAGTCTGGAAGCGTATTCGCAAGAGAAAAAAATCTCGTTTACATTGAAAAATGCTTCTTTAAAGGAGATCATTAGTGAAATTCGTAAAAATTCGGATTATGATTTCGTTTATCGGGATGTGAACCTGGAAGCGTTTGCCCGGAGGGATGTTGCTTTTAAGGATGCCACGGTAGAACAAATTTTAGCAGAGTGTCTGAAAAGCACGAATCTCGGGTACGAGATTAACGGGAAAACGATTATTATTCGTAAACAGGATACAAAGCAAGAGGAAGCGAAGGTAAAAACGATCACGGGTAAAGTCACGGATGAACAAGGAAATGTGTTACCGGGGGTTACGGTGATGATTAAGGGAACCACCTTGGGAACAGCAACAAGTCCTGACGGGGAATACAAGTTGGAAATACCCGGAAGCGGTGATCAAGTTCTGGTATTCTCGTTCGTGGGAATGAAAACGCAAGAGATTGCTATCGGTTCAAGAACGAAGATAGATGTGAAGCTGGCTGAAGATACCGAAACTCTGGAAGATGTGGTTGTAACGGGTATTTTTACCAAATCGAAAGAGAGTTATACGGGAGCAGTTACTTCTGTTTCGGCTAAAGAGCTAAAGATGTATAAAGGACAGAATTTGCTTGCCACCTTGCGTAATATTGATCCCTCGATTAACGTTGTCGCGAATAATGCCTTGGGTAGTAATCCGAATGTGATACCGGAAATCAATATCCGGGGTAATTCCTCTTTGCCCGTAACCGTGGATGAATTGAACAATCAAGCATCAAAGCAATTGAATGCTCCGCTGGTAATCATGGATGGATTCGAGATTTCGTTACAAAAATTGATGGACTTCAATGATGAAGAAATTGAGAATATCAATATCTTGAAAGATGCTTCTGCTACTGCTATTTATGGTTCACGGGGGGCTAACGGTGTGATCGTGGTGACGACAAAAACCCCAAAGCCCGGTAAATTAAGAATTTTCGCGCAGGGAGGAATAAATATTGAAATGCCTGACCTTTCTTCTTATGATTTGTTAAATGCTTGCGATAAATTGGAGCTAGAACGTATTGTCGGTTTATATGATGATAAAGAAGATGTTGTGAGAGACAGGGCATTGAAGGAGAGGTACAATGAATTGTACTCGGAGGTTTTGAAAGGGGTGAACACGCATTGGCTGAGTCAACCCATACGTACCGGAGTCGGGCAGAAGTACAATTTGCGTTTGGAAGGAGGAAACGAGGCGTTCCGTTGGGGTACAAGTCTTTCTTATAACTCGGTAATGGGAGCCATGAAAGGATCTGAAAGAAATACTTTTAGCGGTAGTGTAACCTTGTCTTACTCGGTGAAAAATGTGATCTTTAAAAATCAGACAGGAATAGACATAAACAAGGGTGTAGAGAGTAAATATGGTACATTTTCCGATTACGCTAAGATGAACCCGTATTACCGGATAAAAGATGAAAATGGGGAGTATATTAAAGAATACTCGATAAAGGGCGAGAAGCAATATAATCCACTTTACAATTCTCGATTGAACGGGAAAGACGAGGACAAATACACGTTGATCACGAATAATTTCTCTATAGAGTGGAGTATTAATAGTGATTTACGTTTACGCGCTCAATTAGGATTACAGAAACAGACGAACACGTCTGATAAGTTTGAGCCAGCGGATCACACATCATTTGCATCATCTACGGATAGTGACAGTTATTTTCGCAAGGGAAGATATACTTACGGTACGGGTGAAGACATTAATATTGATGCCAACGTGACGTTAAGTTATACGAAAACATTTTTGGACAAGCACCAAGTATATGCCGGGTTTGATTATTCGATAGCACAAGAAAAAAATCACAATTACACGTTTATCGTGGAAGGATTTCCCGACAAAAAGTTGGATTTTATCGGGAATGCTTTGCAATACGAGAAAAACGGGGTTCCCTCCGGTACGGAAGAATTGTCACGCCGGGTAGGGTTCACGGGAAATGTCAACTATATTTACGATAATCGTTATTACATGGACTTGTCTTTCCGCGTGGACGGATCATCGTTGTTCGGTACGAAAAATAAATTTGCACCGTTCTGGAGTGCCGGTATCGGATGGAATCTACATAACGAGAAATTCATGGAGAAACAAGATATCGTGAATAATTTCCGGATTCGCGGATCGTATGGAGAAACCGGATCGCAACAATTTTCTTCTTATCAGGCATTATCGACTTTCCAAAGTTACACGGGAAAACGTTATATTATTTGGAATGGATCCGAGTTGATGGGATTGGGTAACGAGAAGTTGAAATGGCAGGTGACAAAACAATTGAACGGGGGTATTGAAGTTGGGCTTTTTGACGGTCGTTTGTCAGCTTCTTTTGATATATATAGCAAGAAGACATCTAATTTGTTATCACAAATGGACTTGCCGTCAGCAAACGGGTTCAGTTCTTACGTGGACAACGTGGGAGAGGTGAAGAATACCGGATACGAAGTGATGCTTAGCGGTTATTTAATGCGTGATACACACCGAAATATTATCTGGTCGGTAACAGGAAAACTGGCATACACGAAAAATAAAATCACGAAACTTTCGGAGGCTATCAAACGACAAAGTGAGCTTTATAAAGCGAAAGACGTGGAGATAAATTCGTTATTATATGAAGGTTACGCGCAGAATTCTATTTGGGCTGTACCTTCATTGGGGATTGATCCGAGTACGGGTTATGAAATATTCCTAGATAAGAACGGGAATATCACGGATAAATGGAATCCTTCGGACAAGCGTTATTTTGGTGTGGACGAACCCAAATACAGGGGAAATCTGAGTACTTATTTTGCATGGAAAGATCTTTCCGTGAACCTTTCGTTTGCTTATCAATGGGGGGGACAACAATATAACGAGACTTTGCTTAATAAAGTGGAAGTAACATCGAGTTATATAAATTTAAATAATGTTGATAGCCGGGTGTTGAAAAAGAGATGGCAAAATCCCGGAGACGTGAAACCGTACAAGGGATATGGTTCTTCCTCGACGAAGGCAACTTCTCGTTTCGTGATGGATGATAATGTATTCCAATTCCAGAGTGCCAGCGTGGAGTATCGCTTCCGTTCTGATTTCTTGCGTGACAGATGGAAAATAGAGACACTTAATATAGGGGCTAATATGTCGGATATTTTCTATATCTCTTCCATCAAACGAGAGAGAGGAACTTCTTATCCGTTTGCTCGTCGATTGACTCTAACTCTTTCAGTAATGTTCTAAACAAATGATATTATGAGAAAATTTATACTGTATATAACACTATTCGCGACTTTATCACTAACCTCTTGTAATGATTGGTTGGACGTGAAGCCGGAGGCGCAGACCGATGAAAAGGATATGTTCAAATCGGTTGATGGGTTTAAAAATGCTTTGACAGCTTGTTATATCAAATTGAATTCAAAGAATTTGTATGGATTAAAATTGATTCTTACGGATATCGAGTATATGGCACAGCATTGGACCTATTCGGAGAGTAATTACAGAAACGAGCAAGAACTCAAAGATTTTAAATACGAAAATGATTATCCGAAGACATTGATGTCCACGATCTACGCGGAAATGTATAACACGATATCCCAGGCGAATATTATATTAAAGAATGTTCCTGAATATAAACATGTAATCGTGAATGAAGATATTCGTGCTCTTGTGGAGGCGGAAGCATTAGCCGTTCGAGCTTTTTGTCATCTGGATATCTTGCGATTGTTTGGACAGATGCCACAGAATGGTACCAAACAGGTATCGTTACCTTACGCTAAGACCGTATCCACGGCTCCTATACCGTATTACTCGTATAATGATTTCACAAACCTGATACTTGCTGATCTTGATGCAGCAGAAGCATTGCTTAAAGATCACGATCCGCTGTTTGAGTATACCTTTCAAGAACTCGATAATTTTTATGATACAAAAAATTATAATGTAGAGCTGGATGATGAATTTTTAGGGTTCCGGCGTTTCCGTTTCAATTATTACGCGGTGAAAGCAATGAGGGCAAGGCTGTATATGTATATGGGAAAGAAAACCGAGGCTTACGCAGCAGCTAAAGAAGTGATTGATGCAGTAGATAAAAACGGGAAAAAAGTGCTTGAGTTGGCTGGGGCCGGGGATATTAGCAATAGTAATTTTGCGTTACCTTCAGAGTGTATTTTGGCTTTAAGTAATTATGAAATTGAAGATAATATCGGAGATTTATTTGACCGATCAGATCCTAAAGTGATTTATCTTACAGAAAAACAATTTAATAATGATTTATTTGCCGGTCAGTCTACAGCCGTGAACAATCGGGTTCAAATATGGAATCGACTCCCGGACAATCAAGGAAATATTAAACCTGTACTGAAAAAGTATGATCAACCCTCGTCCACCACAAACACGGATATGGAAGTATTGGCTTCACAAAAGCAGGTCGTCCCGTTAATTCGCTTGTCTGAAATGTATTTAATCGCTATTGAAGCAGCTCCAAGTTTAAATGAAGCAAATGCTCTATATATTCCTTATATGAAGGCGAGAAACGTGGATGCGACACCTTTGCAACAGGATCAAGTGACAGCTGAAATCATGCGGGAATATCGTAGAGAATTTTTTGGAGAAGGCCAGATGTTCTACATGTATAAACGTTTGGGGGTGAAGAATATGTTGTGGAAGACAGATCGGGAGGTTAGTGAACTGGATTATATCGTACCCTTACCAAGTACGGAAGTGAATGCAAATTAAAAGTAGAAAGTTATGAAAAAAATGAAGAAATATATTCTGTGGCTATTACCGGTTTTCGGATTGTTCGCCTGTGAAGATGATATGGAGGTGTATAATGCTTCTGAAAATCGATTGAATTTCGTGTATGAACCTTACACGATGTCGGACACCGTGATTCCTCGTACGTTTGTTTATGACGTGGAAACGAAAGTGCTGGATACTGTTTGGTTGGAAGTGGAAACAATGGGATATATAGAGAATTATGATCGTCCGTTTACGTTGGAACAGGTGAAGAAAGGTGAGAATGAGCAGGCTGTTGCCGGAAAACACTATATTGCATTTGATGATCCGCTTGTTTCTGCACATTATAAGATTCCCGCTGGGAAAAATGAGGCCCGTTTTCCGATTGTGTTGAAACGTGATCCTTCTTTGAAGCAACAAGAGGTAACATTATGCATTCGGATTGGTCATAATGAGAATTTCGTCTCCGGGTATGAGGTATATCAGGAAAAGGTAATAACCATAGCTGATATATTAACACAACCGCGATATTGGAATACATACGCAAGCTATTATTTTGCCGGGAAATATGGAAAAGTAAAACACCAGTTTATGATTGATGCCACGGCAGACATGGGAATCAAGATGAATGATGACTTTTTTTACTCGTTGGTGGGTGATCCGAATAGTGTTGATATGGGGACGACGGATTACTGGTTTTATTTCTTCACGCGGAAATTAGCAGAGGAAAATGATGCAAGAGCCGCTCGGGGAGAAGGACCACTCCGGGAAGCTCCGGAACCGGGAGAAACTGAAGGAGCGTTAGTTAAATTTACTCGTTATGAATTTTAATGATGTATGAATTATGAGAAAGAGAATTTATAATATACTGTCAATTTGCTTGTTCGTTCTGCTTGCCTCGGCATGTTACGATGACAAGGGAAACTATGATTATCACGAGATTAGTACAATCAAGACGGAAGGGCTGGAGAAAAGTTACACGAAAACTTCCTATCAAGATGTACTTCATTTGGAGCCGACAGTTACGGCTTCGGGAGGGGAAAGTGATTTTGACTATTTATGGACGTTGAATCTTACTAAAGGTTCCGGTACGACATCTAATAAGATTGAAATCGTGTTGGACACGATAGGAACAGAGCGTATTTTGGATTTCCCGGTAAATATTAAACAGGGGTATTATGACCTGACATTACGGGTAACAAACAAGAGTAATCAACTGGAGACTTATGAGGTGATGTCATTGAGTGTGACAACTAAATTTTCGGAAGGTTTTTACTTGTTGAAAGATATGGGTAATTCGACGGATGTTGATCTGCATGTCCCGGATAATAGTGTGGTAAATGATATTTTCTTAAAAATGGATGGGGAACGTATGCCTGCCGCTCCGGTCAGTTTGGGCTTGGATCCCGGGTATTGTTTCATTGATGATGCAACGGCTGAACACGTGATCACGAAGGCTTTGACGGTTTGCACGGAGAACGATGTTCGGATATCCAATATCGAAGACATGAGTACGATCTACACGCACAATACCATGTTCCTTAGTGGGGATGCTCCCGAGGAAAAGCCGTATTACGTGTGGCGTAACGCGTATGGAGTGGGATATTTGTCTGATCAAGGTGCGTATTTTTCAACTCAAGCTGCTGTTTGGGATTTATTAGGAACGGGAAAATTCGGTTTCCCGGCCATGGTGAACGAGGAAGAGGATACCAAGCCTAACCGGAATGGCGTGTTTGCTGAATATTGTTTTTATTATTTAGACGAGTTGAAAGGACGTTTCTTGTATTTGGATTTTAACGGGGGATTGCATACTTATAGTGATTTAGATAAAGATAATAACGAAAAACCCAATAAACCTAACGGGATAACCCATCATTTGAAATTCTTCGGACATAACTATTTAAGTAATACTCACACGGGGTATGCCCTGTTTGAAGATGAAAATACGGCCGGGAAACATTATATCTATCAAATGGTGTTGAATACAGACCCTTATAATCCGATTGAAAAAGTTACGGAAGTTGCGGCTTCTTCAAAATTGAATGGGGCGAATTTATTCGCTATGAATGAGTTGACGGCTAAAATGCTGTATTTCGTGAATAATAACCAGTTATACATGTATGATTTAGAACAAAATACAGAAGAACCGCTTAACCCGACAGACATGGCGACAGGGGAAGAAATCACTTATATAAGTAATCGTTACTGGACTGGGGATACTGAAACGGATGATAATTTTGATTATCTGGTATTTGCAACTCACAAGGATGGAAAATATAAAGTGTATTTATATGAAATTCTAGGAGGTAAGCCTTATGGAAAACCGGTTCGAGTACTGGAAGGAGAGGGGAAAGTGGTGAAGATGCATTACGTGGATCACTCTATGACAATGACAAGTTATACAGGTTTTCCCAATTCTTTTTAATTAATAGGATGATGGATGTGTCTAACAAGTCTTTTTCCTACAAAACAATACCCCCTCCAGCTCCCCCTTACACAGGGGGAGAGCTGACAACCAAGCGGTTTCCCCTCCTGTGTAAGGAGGGGGTAGGGGTGGTAGTTCTATGTAAATTGGCTTGTTAGACACCCTCATCATATAACGGTTTAAAACATGAAAACAATAAATAGTATTTTATTGGGTGTCGTGTGTCTTGCATGTACACCTTCGGATTCTTATATTCTTCAAGGAACCGTACCTGAGGATAATAAAGCAAATGAAGTTTACCTGCTTTCTCAAGAAGGAAAAGGTGCGGACACGCTTGCCCGGGGTGAAGTGAAGGCTGATGGAAGTTTTGTTTTGAAAGGGAAAGCGGAGAATCGTTTGCTTTATTTTAATATGGGGAATCGAGGCGGACGAATCTATTTCTTTCCTGAAGTTGGGAAATATCAATTGGAAAAAGTCGGGGATGACTATCGAATTTCAGCAGAACAAGAAGGTGTTCAATCCCGGTTGAACGAGCATTTGAAAGAAATTGAAAAGAACACGAAAGCCATGTTTGATTTGCAGAGACAGATGGAACAAACTAAGGATGAAGAGGGGATGGAAAAATTGCGGAAAGAAAACGAACGTTTGTGGAAAAAGGGAAATGATTTACTCGTGAACATGGTAGGTGCGTTTAAAGGGGAGGATATTGCGGCAACATTAGTACGGGATAATATGTGGGTATTAGGTTATGACTTCAAATTATTTACCCGGGCAATAGAGGCGATGGGAGAAGGAACTGCTTCCGAGGTAAGAGACGAGGTCACGAAAAAATACGAGGGGGCTCGCTCGAAGCAATTAACAGGAAAAGCACCGGATTTTACTTTGCCTGACGTGAATGGGAAAAAAGTGAAATTGGCAGATTATAAGGGGAAATATGTACTGGTGGATTTCTGGGCATCTTGGTGTAAACCGTGTCGAATGAAAATCAAGGAATTGAAGAAAGAATATTCACGTTTGCAGGAAGTAGGCGTGGAAGTGGTCGCAATTTCTTGTGATCAAAAGAAAGCGGATTGGTTAAAAGCCCTTGAAGAGGATCAACCGATGTGGAAACAATTGCTTGTAGATAAGGAGATAAACGGAAGTGATACCGCCGATGATTATAAGGTGGAATTTTTGCCAACACTATACTTGATTTCTCCGGATGGGGTGGTTTTGGATACGAATCCGAGCATAGAAGGTATAGAAATGCAGATTGGTAGATAATGATTAATTAAACAAACGAATTGTCATGAAGCTTTCAATGATTTTTTTGGTATTAGTTCTTTCTTTCTTTCTTTTTGTTTTCAACAATAGAGGGACAGGCCTGGCCAAGAGAATTACCAATCAAAGTTACAGATAGAGATCAGAAACCTGTATTAGAGTTGAACGTGGTGATAAGTGATTGTACTCATCATGTTTTGGATGAAATGATTTTACCAGATTTAGGATCTGGGATTGTTAAAATGATTCCAATAAATAACTTCGGAAAATTTTATTTGACTTTTAGTAAAAAAGGCTATAAAACTCAAGAGGTTGAAATTGAATATAGAAACAGAGTTGCTAATACTTTCCCTTATGTTACGATGGAAAAGAAAACAGAGATTTCATTGTGGTGGATAACAATTCTTGTGGTTGCTTTGTTAATCAGGATTTTATGTAGATCAAGGTATGTTAAATCTAATATGAATCATTGAAAAATAGATTTATGAATAGAACAATAGGAATTGTGTGTCTATTGTGGTTCTTGTGTGTTGTGTGTTTGACAACAAGGGCTCAGACACAGAATGTTGAACCAATAATAAAGATTGGCGTGTTTGATTCAGAGGGAAATCCTATTGATAAGCCTAGGGTTATTGTATATGATAGTCTTCATCAATTTATAAAAGAGGAAATTGTAAATAAAACTGATTTTAATGGGCAGATAAAGAAAATAGAGATACAAAACTTTGGCAAGTATTATCTTCAATTTAGTAAAGAAGGGTATGAACCAATCGAGGAAGTTTGTGTTATTTGGAAAAATGATATGGTGAATAGATCGCCAATTGTAAAGATGAAACTTTTATCTGCTGATAAAAGTTTCTCGTGGATGTGGTGGGGAATAGGATTAGGAATAATTTTATTAATTATAATATTGAATAATAGGATGATACGAGGATGGTTTTTGAATGAATGAAAATTATATATAAAAATGATCCAATGAAATTAGTATTATTAATTCTATGTACTATGTGTTGCTGTTCCTTGATAATGGCCAAGGATGCGGTAAAACGTAAGATTATGATCCGGGTTATGGATGAAGAAAATAATCCAATAGAGCAGCCACATGTGGCTGTATATGATAGTTTGCATAACTTTTTATTTGAAGGAGAGGCAGAAACTACAGGATATGGTTCTGTTCAAAGAATTTGGGTGGAGGATTATGGGAGATATTTTTTGATTTTTTCTAAAGAAGGGTACGAGACCATATCGACAGAAGTTGAATTTAGAGATCGAATTGTAAACTCATCATCCGATGTCGTGATGAAAAGAAATATAGATCGTTCTCTCCACGTGTGGTGGTATACCTGCGTGGGAATTTTTGTCTTGTTGAGTGGGGTTTGGTTGGTTCGGAAAAAGCGTTCTAAATAAAGATTATATTTTACGTATAAAACACGAGAATTATGAATATCAATCAAATATTATTAATCAGTCACTATGAGGCAAAAGTGTTGAGGAGAAATTGGTTATTCATTTTTCTCGTGGTTTTATTGGTGGTGGGGAGTCTGGCAGCCCAATGGTTTATACAAGTAGACATTCCTATTCATTTTCTAAAAGCATTATCTTGTTCGGTCCCTTTTGTGAGTGCTTTTCTTTTCAATTTTATTCAAGGGATTTTTATCATCTTTATAGCAGGTGATTTTATCCGGAGAGATCGTTCTTTAGATTCGTTTGAATTGCTAAGTACACGTTCTCATGGAAATGGTGATTATGCGATGGGAAAATTACTTGCTGTTGTTGGGAGTTTCGTGGTGTTGAACGTGCTGGTTATCGTGATTACATGGGGATTCCATCAATTTTCAATGCAATCGTCCCCTGTTTTTTTCCCGTATGTATTTTATTTCATGACATTAACTCTCCCTTCTTTACTGTTTCTGGTAGGGATAACTTTGTGGATAACCGTCACGATAAAAATATGGCCCATGGCATTATTGTGCTTGATAGGATATATCTTTTTTAATGTTTTTGTTTTGACGGATTATTTATATGGTAGTTTGGACTATCTGGCGATTTCGCAACCTAATGTGTTCTCAGATGCTACGGGAAAACACGTGGGATTTTTCCCTTACTTGGCTCAACGAATCGCATTTGCCATGTTAGGCATTGCCTTCATGTTTTTATCAGTAGTTAGGTTGAAACGTTTACCGAATGACCCCGGAAGTAAACGATGGATACAATTGATAGGATTTATCGTGTTGATTGCAGGGATCTGGATAGGGGGAACTTATTATAGCCATTTTGAAAAAGACCGGCAGAAAAGACAGGAATTCGTGAAATTATACATGGAATATGCAGCACGAAAACGCATGGAAATTACCCGTCAGCATATCGTGTATAACCAACATAGAACTCGGATGATCGTGAATGACACGCTGACTATCCGTAATCCGTACCGGGAAAAAATAAGTGAATTTTTTCTTTTCCTGAATCCCGGCTTGTATGTTGATGACATAAAGACGGGAGAAACTAACGTGAATTTTACTCGAAAAGATTTTGTCATATCATTACACCATTCTTTGAATCCGGGTGAGACGAAAGAATTCGTGATTCGTTATACCGGGGAAATAGACGAGAGAGTTTGTTATTTAGATATTCCGGATCAGGAGTATTACGTGACACAATGGAGTATTAATATTTTGAGATACGGGAAACATACAGCTTTGGTAGATGATGAATACACGTTGTTAACTCCCGAATGTTTATGGTATCCGACAGTGGAGTTTCAGACATCTCCCGTGTCATTACAATTTGCCGACAGGTATTTTACGGATTACGTGTTAACCGTTATCCATGATCCAAGTTATACCGTTATATCTCAAGGGGAGGCTTCACAAACGGGTTATGGAACCCGTTTTGATAATGCTCATGGGTTGCCGGGATTAACATTGTGCATGGGCATATATAATAAACGTGAGATTACGATTGACAGTACTCGTTTCGAATTGTATTATTTTGATGAAAAAGGAGCTTTGTTTTCTTCTCTTGAGGCGACGAGAGAAGGACTCGTACAAGGGCTTGGTGAGGCTAAAACATATTTTGAAAAGCTAACCGGAGAAGTTTATCCTTTTCATAAATTGGCTTTCATTGAAATTCCGGTTAGTTTTTGCGCTTATCGCGGTGAAAATAGGAAAAGGAGTGAGCGAGTTCAACCGGAATTGATTTTTAAACTGGAAAACTGTTGTGATCAATCAGATTATCTTCCTTTGAAGGAGTATGCGGATAAAAGAGAAAAAAACGTTTCCGGACGTTCCAGGGCTGAGATCGAAAGTGAAGCGATCCGTAATTTTTGTACGGCGAATGTTGGGGAAGAAATTAGCGTGTTGAAAAAAATGACATTACCAGATTTTCTCGCCGGACAGCAAGTAACACCGGAAATTATAAAAAATCCGGCTTCGATTCTTCCCATGTTTACTGATTTTAGCGGTTATACTTATTCTGAGAATTTCCCGGGTATTGATCGAATTATGACGGGAATGCAAGCAAATAATCAAGTCGATATACAGTGGGAGTTATACAAGATTGGGGAAAACGGAGAACATAAAGCGATACGGGCTCTCTCTTCGCGAAGTTTGCGAGATGTGTTGAAAGAGACGGAAAAGTCCTGTGATTTAGATGCCATTTTCAAGTTAAAAGCCGCTTATTTGAGAAAACAGATCAATATAAAAGTAAATCAAGATAGTTTCGCTGTTTTTATGAAAAACTTCCGGTCCAGAAATTCTTTTTCTTGCGTAGCTTTCGAATGTCTGTCGGAAGAATTTAAACGTGAATTCGATTTCGATCTTGTTGAGACAACCAGAGAATTGTATGACCAACATGGACTTGCCGCATTTTATATACAGGATATTGAACAATACATGGGGGTGGGAAACGAGGAGCCGATGCTTGCTTTTAGCGTATGGAATTCTTCAGACGTGAACGGAATTATTTCCGCGTACACGGATAAAGGCGATGATTCAAGAGATTTGTTGAATGTAGGGGATTTTATGATCCGGGCCGGTGAATGTTCCCGGATTTATTTCCCGTTGCCTCATTGTGTAAGAGGCGTGATTTTGCAAACTAATTTGGCGCGGAATATCCCGGGTAATTATATCCGTAATTTTATGGAATATCCCCAAGAAGCGGTTGTTCATGAGGGACGGGAAAAGTTGAACCCCTCTTGCTTTTTGCCGTCTTCAGGAGAGATTGTCGTGGACAACGAGGATCGGGGATTTCATGTTCTCGCTTCGGAAACGAAAGAATCCTTGTTAGGGAAATTATTGCAGGATAACATGATTGTAGAAGATCGTGGGGTTGATTTTTTGACCGACAATGCCCCGGGATGGATCAGTTCCGTTTATATAGATGCTTACGGTTTTCCCGTACGGAGTTTTTTAGGTAAAAAGATAAAAAACAGTCAAGCCCGGGCGGAATGGAAAACGGAAATTCCGGAACAAGGAGAGTATGAGTTATCTATATATAAGTTAGATCTGGATTTCAGGTACCAAAGGCAAGCGGATTCAGTGGCCTATTATTACACGTTAGAACAGGGAGATTATCGTGCGGATATTGTGATGTCGTTTCTCCGAAATGGACAACAATGTATCCATTTATCAGACAATCTCGGACGAAAGGAAGAATATTCTTTTCAACAACAAATGCCGCAATGTAGTTGGATTCAGCTGGGTATTTATTCGTTAGCCAAGGGGAAAGTTAAGCTAGTTTTGCATGATAAAGGTGTTTTCCCCGGGCAATTGATTTTTGCGGATGCGGTGAAGTGGGTGAAGCAAAAAAGTCGATAAAAAAGTATAAACAATAAAAACACGAGTATTATGAATATCAATACTTTAAAATTATTAATTGATTTTTGGGCATCTTGGTGTAAACCTTGTCGGATGAAAGCGAAAGAATTGAAAAAGCATTATCCCCGATTGAAGGAGTTGGGTGTGGAGGTTGTCGGCATATCCTGTGATGAGAATAAGAATCAATGGTTAAAAAGTCCGAGTGTAGAAGAGATTAAAACTTTTGTGAAGAAGGGGTGATTTTATTATGAAAATATAGAAAATGAGATTCTTTTATATCTAATAAAAATAATGATTATGAAAAAGAATAGTATAATAAAACAGCTAATATGCCTGATATGCTTTTTGTGTCTTTCACAAGTATTATCGGCTGAAAGTATGCTAGTTCGTGTCATAAATAATCAAGGTATTATTTATGATGCGGGAATAGGTGTTTCTGGTCCTGGCAATATTATTAGTACGAAAAATTTAGGACCACGAGTGTTTTCGGGTTTACGAGGTGGGGCTGCATACGATATCCATGTGTATCATTTGGGAAAACATATAAAAGAAACAGTTATGATACCTATAGGTTCAAACCTTACCGTCGAGATAAATGTTGATAATTATCCTTTTACGGGATTATTAAGCGTTCCAAAAGTAATAGCTTATTCTCCTATTCAAAGTAAGTATGGAAATATGTGTAAAATATGGGGGATTTTACCGGATAAACAGCGATTGATTGGTTAATTGAATTAATAAAGAATCTCATTTTCATTGATAAAAATAAAAAAAATGAAAGTAATTATATTGTTTATAGCGCTGATATTTATTGTGAACGGATATTCTCAGCATATGGAGACTAGGAAGTATAAACGAGTACCTGTATTGAGTGTTTTTGTTGAATATTCCGATGGAACACCTGTTGATAGTGCTTTTGTATTGGTGTATGACGATAAGCATAATTTTATTTGTGAGGGGGGGTATACGGATAAAGAGTTATTTGGTAATATTTCTATAATAAATGATTCTCTCATTACGAGGTTTGGTAAATATTATTTAAAAGTTAGCAAGAAAGGATACAAAACAGTAGAAGCAGAAATTATTTACGAGGATAGGATGACAAATGAAGGACCAATGATCATTCTTGAACCTGATAATGGGTTTTCCCAATGGGGGAAGTGGGGGATATTTGTGCTTTTAGGTTTGGGGGTGATAATCTTCGTGGTGAGAAAATATAGAAGATGAATTTTGTTTCTTACAGATAAAAGTAAATTATGAATAGGATCGGTTTGATTATTTTATACGAGTTGAAACTGATTTTGAGGAATTGGTTATTTATTCTTTATGTAATTATTTCCGTTGTAATTATTGGAGTAGTACAGGTTTGTATACAGGATGAAAGATTACCCTATTCTTTACGTGCTTTGTCCTGTGCGATTCCTTTTACAAGTGCCTATATATTTAATTATATTCAGAGCGTTTTTGCGATCTTTTTCACGATTGATTTTATCCGTAGAACCGAACATGCAGATTCATTAGATAGTATTGAAATTCGTCCGTACATGAATGTAGAGTATCTTACGGGGAAAATGATCGCGATTGTCGTGATGGGTATAGGTGTGAATATACTGGTCGTTTTGGCCACGATGTTATTTCATATAAATATGCCGTCCCCGGAATTTACTTTATTTCCTTATGTGTTTTACTTGGTAACGCTGAATGTTCCAACATTATTATTTTGGGTTGGGATAAGTTTCTTCATGGTTCATGTGGTAAGAATCCCGTTTTTAGCCCTTGTTATTCTTTTGGGGTATTTATCATTGAATACCTTCATTTTAAGCAATGTGGCTTACGGAAGTATTGACGTGTGGAGTACGAATGTTCCAAATGTATTTTCTTCGCTGACCGGGCATGTGGGACCGGGTCTTTATCTACTTCAACGGTTTAGTTTTGTTGTCTTGGCGGGAGGAATGTTTTTTGGGAGTGTTATTTTTCAGAAACGTTTGACGGATCGTGAAAGATGTTTCCGAAAACTGTTGGGAGTTGCTATCGGAGCGGTGGTGTTAGGGGGGATGCTGAATTATGGTTACTATTTCCATTACGAGAAAATGAACCAAAAACGAAAGGAATATTTAGTCCAGTATGAAAAGAATAAGCCGGAGCGGAATATCGAGATAAAAAGTCAAGACATTGTTTTTAAGCAAGAGGGAGATCAAATCATGGTTGTCGACGATTTGATTCTGGAAAATAGTTGTTCACGAAAGATTGAAAAAATAGGCTTGTTTTTGAATCCCGGCTTACTGGTAGAACAAATAAAAACAGAAGATCGAGTTATTGATTTTGAGAGAGAAAAGCAAGTACTGGTTTTGAAAGAGTGTTTTTTACCCCACGAGGTAAAATGTATTCGAATATCATATATCGGAGAGATTGATGAAAGTATTTGTTATCTGGATTTAGGTGATAAAATACATACGAATCCTTTGGATAACCAAGCGATAATGTCACATGGAAGACATACGGCATTCGTGTCGGATCGATTCACGTGGTTAACCCCTGAATGTTTATGGTATCCGGTTCGTATTCCTCCCGTGGATCCGTTATTACCCAATCAATCGGAGAGGGATTTTACCTCTTTTCGGCTTTCTGTGATATGTGATACAACCTTGACCGCAATTTCGCAAGGGGTGGGGATTAGAAATAAAGATACGGTTTGTTTTACCAATATGCAGGCATTCTCCGGATTGACATTGTGTATGGGAAAATATAGGCAACGATCTTTGGATGCTGGTCGGATACGATATAATTTGTATTATTTCAGCGAGAATGGAGCTCTTTACAAACAATTTAATGGTTCAAAGGATGGCGTTCGTGCAGGTCTAGAAGAGAGCATGGGATATTTTGAATATAATCAAGGAATTGACTATCCCTTTGATGAACTTTCCATGATAGAATTACCAGTTTCTTGCTGTTTACAAATTCGTAATGGAGGTACAATACTTCAGCCTGAGTTCGTATTCCAGATGGAGAATTTGTGTGATAGAAGTATGTATTCTTCATTAGAAGATCGAGTTAAATGGTTGCGGAATTTTGACCCAAATCGTTCAACTACTGAAATTGAATCCGAAATGGTCTCTGCTTTTTTAAAGGAGAGTTTTGATTTGAAGGAATTTACAAATGTCGGGATCTCGTTGCGCAATATTCTGTCCGGAAGATATTTAGCTTCGGAAGAACAAGAGAACCCGTTTTCCATTGCTCCTATGTTCACTACTTTTTCTGGGTATATATTTTCGGAAAAGTATCCTTGTGTTGATAAAATTATTAATTCCTTGTTGCGAAGAGAATCTAATGTTACTTTTGATTTGAATCAGATCGGGTTGTCTCACGAAGATCAGGCGATCCTGACTTTAGGATCCCAATCATTGCAAGAACTTTTATCTAACAGAAAGTCAATATCTTTTCTTGAAACAATTACTTATTTAAAAAGTCATTATTTAAAAAATCTTCTCCTTTCTTCTTTAAAAGAGGAAGAACTTGATATTTTTTTAAGAGAATTCAAAGAGCAAAATGCATTTCAGAGAATTGATATAGACGATTTTATCAAAGAATTTGATCGACGTTTTAGTTTCGATATAAGGAGTGTCATTGATAAATTGTATCACGATAGGCAGTTACCCCAATTTCATATTCAAAATATTACACAATGGAGCGAGGGTGAAAATGCTGTAGTGGGATTCGACGTGTGGAATTCATCCGCGGTAGAGGGGGTAATATCTCTTTACGCAAGAAAAAATGATGTCGGGAGTCAAACGGAAAAAGTGGGATGTCGGGTTATTGCGGGGGGAGAATGTTCCCGGATGTATGTTCCTATTCCTTACAAGACAGAAGAAGTTATAGTTCATACCAATTTATCTGCAAATATTCCTCAGGTATACAGCCGCCAATTCTGGACCAGATTAGAACCTCCCCCGTCACATGTAGAAAGAGAACCTTTAGATACAAGTTGTTTTCTTGCATCGGCTAAAGAATATATCGTGGACGATGAAAGTGCAGGTTTTCGGGTAGTTGAAGAGAAGTCCAGAAGGTTATTTATACACGCACTATCTTCCGATAAGGATACTGTAAAATATGGCAGTTCTATTGATTTTTTACTAAAGAAATCTCCGGGGTGGGTTGCTTCTGTTTTTTCCGGGGCTTATGGGAATCCTGTAAGGAGTTTTCACGGGAAAACGGCTGGGAAAGGGAATAGTTGGGTTGAATGGGAAACCGAGTTACCGGAGGCGGGAGAATATGAGGTATTTGTTTACCAGACGGATTTGAATAAACGTTTCCAATTTAATGCTGACTTATACTCATATTACTATACATTGGAACAGGGGCATTTAAATGTGGCTGATATTGTTGTTGATGTAAATCAGAGAGATGAAAGAAAAATACATACGAAAAAAAATGATGGAAGCGAAAATGAAATTGTCTATTCTATGTATCAAGAATCTAATGACTGGGTGCCAGTCGGGACCTATTATTTGGAAAAGGGCAAAGTGAAGATAAAGTTATATGACCGGGGTGCTTTCCCCGGACAACTGATTTTCGCGGATGCCGTGAAATGGGTGAGAAAATGAAATGAGAATGATTAAATATTGAAAATGGTTATGAAGAAGATTATTCCTGATGTGCTAAGGGCTGTCACGACAGTCGGTGCTGAAATTATCGGTCAGTCAGGTAGATTAGGTGTTATTCGCAAAGGAGCCGAGGCTGATTTGCTTGTCTTAAAATCTAATCCGTTGGAATCGTTGAAAGCCTTGCGGCAACGAATAGCATTGTATCTGGATGGAAAAGAGGTAAAATAATATAAACAATAAAAACACGAGGATCATGGATATCAATACTTTAAAATTAGTGGCTCTTCAAGAAATGAAACAAATACGAAGGAATTGGTTGTTCATTTTCTTCGTGTTTCTTGTAATGACGGGGATTCTTTGCCTGCAGATTGTTATGCAGACATCATCAGTCGCGTATAATTTACGGGCATTACCTTGTTCAATACCTTATTTAAATGCCTTACTTTATAATTTTTTGCAATGTTTGTTCGTGATTTTTGCCACGGGGGATTTTGTTCATCGGGAGGTACGGAAAGATACGATAGCGGCCATTCAAACCCGGGCTTACGAAAATAAAGAGTACCTGTTCGGCAAAGTGATCGGAATCGTGTTCTCATTTTTTTGTTTGAATATAATTGCGGCCTTTGCTGCTTTTGTTTTCCAAATGATTACGAAACAGACTTCTTTTACTTTCTTTCCTTATATTTTTTACCTGTTCACGTTGACATTCCCGACCTTACTGTTTATAACAGGACTATCGTTATTGGTGCACAGTGTTGTGAGGTCAATGTTTTTAGCTATTACTTGTCTGTTGGGGTATTGTATCCTAGACATATGGTTTTTAACGGGGATATTCCAAGGTACCTTTGATATGTTCGCATTGAAAATACCCAATGTGTTTTCCCAGGTTACGGGACATGTGGGCATGTATCCATACTTGCTACAACGATTGGCATTCGTTTTGGCCGGGATCGCTTTGGCTTTATTTGCCGTGGTATACATGAAACGTATTCCGGGAAATATACGGGCTCTTCGTCAAGCTGTTTTGAGCGGGTGTTTTATTTTATTATTGGGATGTGTATCCGGAGTTTTGTATTATAACGATTATTTGCAAGATCAGAGAATAAGGCGGGAATACATGGAATTGTACGAGAAAACTCAGGATAAGTACGTGGGTGTAAATATTGTCAGCCAGCGAATCGAGTATCGACAGGAAGGGGGCCGGATGAAAGTACGTGATAGTTTGTTGGTCGAAAATTCTGGTGAGGATCGAATCAAAGAATTTATTCTTTATTTGAATCCGGGCTTAATAATTACCGGATTGACTTGGGAGAATCGGGATATTCCTTACCAACGTGAAGGACAGGCATGTCGAGTTGAACTGCCCGTGGGAAAAGGAGAGAAGATTTGTCTCGCGATGGAATACGAGGGAAAAATTGATGAAAAGATTTGCTATCTGGATATTGATAACGACGTGTATCATGATGCTTTTTGGGGGAATAGTCTGATGGGGTATGGACGGCGTAATGCTTTACTTGAAAAAGATTTGACCTTGCTAACACCTGAATGTTTGTGGTATCCCGTTAGTTTTCCTCCTGTATTCCCCGGTAAGTCGAATATGGCAAACCGGATGTTCACGGATTACCGTTTAACAGTGATTACCGCTCCCGGTTACACGGCGATATCACAAGGAGAGGTTTTTCGAAAGGGTGATTCTATATTGTTCGAGAATGATCATGCCCTGTCGGGATTATCGTTATGTATGGGTAAATATAAGAATCGCACGATAGCGTTAGACAGTATGGATCTGGATGTGTTTTATTTTGATGAACAAAGTATGCTTTTGCGAGAATGCGATGGGGATGCAAATGCCGTAAGTAAAGGAATTCAAGCGGCATGGGATTATAATGTAAGTGCACAGTTAATCAAATACCCTTTCCGGAGAATGAAGATTATTGAGGTCCCCGTGGCGTTTTGTTCGTATTTGAGGGAATGGAAAGAGGGTAGTGAATTCGTGCAGCCGGGGATTATTTTTCGTCCGGAGAATCAATGTGATAAAGTTTTTGTTTCACCCTTAAAGGAGTATGTTGCAACTATCAAAAAATGGGATAAAGAGCATACTGAAGCTGAAATAACGGAAAATCAACTAGCAATGACGTGGGCAATGGATTTCGGGCCACGGACGAATAACATGCCGTTGCATGTCGTGATAAAATCGTTGTTTTCAAAAGTGTCGGTTATAGAAGACAAACGGAATTTGTTTGCTATCGAGCCGATGTTTGCCGATTTTACAGGGGTTATAACTTCGGACAAATATCCTCGTGTGGATAGGGTCATTCAGTCTGTATTTGAGGTAGAACCCTTCGAATTGTGTATTGAGTTTTACGGACGAGAACTAGAGAAAGAACGGAAGGCTGAACAATTATTGACGTGCAATAGTTTACGGGAGATCTTGGAGACCGGTGACGATATGTTTATGTTAGATCCTGTTCTACAAGTAAAAGGGCGTTATTTAAAGAAAAAGTTATATTCTAAGGTGTCCCCTGATAAATTACAGGAATTTATGGAACGTTTTAAACTTGAACATATGTTCGAGCATATCCCGTTCCCTTGTTTTGCGAAGGAAATGAAAGTAAGGCTGGGGGTTGATTTGGAAGATATGATACAGGAATTGTATGATTCCCATGGAATTCCTTGGTTTTATGTGAAGGATATCCAACAACATAAAATAGAGGATGGGTATGTATTATCGTTTGATATCTGGAATTCATCACGAAATGAAGGTGTGATTTCTTTGTATACCGCTATGAAAAAAGATTATATGCAATTCCGGGAGTTTAAAAGTATTACCGTGGAAGCCGGAACATGTAAACATTGGGAAGTGATTTTGCCTGGCTGGGTCGATGCGGCGGGAATTTCAACTAATATGGCGATGAATTTGCCTAATATGTACTTGCAATATTTTAAAGAAGAACCGGAAGAGGCAGAGATTATGATGGGGGATCGTATGTTGGATAGTGTTCCATTTTTACCTCTTGCCGGAGAAATTATCGTGGATGACGAAGATGCTGGATTTCGTACCATAGAAACAAAATCCAGAGGGTTATTAAAACGTGATGCCGGGAAAGATCGGGAGTATTTGCACATGGTTTACATGAGTATGGAAGATTTTCCCGAATGGAAATCTTCCGTTAGCCCGGAGGCTTATGGAAATCCTTATCGGAGTTATCATTTTAAAAAAGTCGGAAAAGAAAAAAGTTACGTGGAATGGAATACTTGTTTGCCGGAAGCAGGTGATTATGAGATTTTTATACATCATTTGAGTTTAAATTTGCGGTTGCCGTTTAATCAAGAGTTATTTTCTTCTTACTATACGGTTGAGCAGGGTGACTATAAAGCAGATGTCCGTATTGATTTTAATAGTTTGGGTGATCGGAAGGTGATTATGACAGATAACTCGGGGAGAGAAAACGAGTCTGTTTTTGGAACGGAGAACCGAAATTCTTCCATGTGGGTACCTGTCGGGGTGTTTACCTTCAATGCGGGAGAAACTAAAATTACACTTTCTAATCAAGGAGCATTCCCCGGACAAGTGATTTTCGCGGATGCGGTGAAGTGGGTGAAGAAATAAGAATATAATCGGGAAGTCGAAAACGAATAATAGAGTAGACATTATTAAATTTTTAAATTTATGGAGAAAAAAGAATTGAATGTAAGAGATCTCTCTCAAGAAGAACTGAAATCTATTTTGGGAGGAACTACAAGTCGTGGTACATGTCCAAAATGTGGAAGTAATAACGTGAATGGAACTTTATCTTATCCTCCAACATTTTTTTGTAAAGATTGTGGACACGATTGGAAACCTAATGGTAGCGATTTAACCGGATGTGTTACAGGATGTTCCGAGACTTGTAAAACTGGTTGTCGAGAATCTAATAAGAAGTAAAACAGTATTTAGGGAATGTGTCAATTTTTAGTTGTTTATTATTAAAAAAAGACACATTCCCTATAAAAAGAATGTGTTATTTACATATATGAATAAAAAAAATAAGATGAAAAAAGGAATGTTGTTTCTAATATTTTTTCTTTTGGCTATTTGTGAAGGAAGAGGACAAATATTACAAGGCTATATCAAAACATTAGAAGATAAACCTGTTTCTCAAGCTCATATTATTTTACTGAATTTAGAGTTGAAGGTTGTTGCACGTGCAGTTAGTGGTGATGATGGTTTTTTCTTTATTGAAGCGGTGGGAAAGGGAATATATAAATTGAATATTTCTTGTGTGGGATTTGAGGTTTTACAACAGAATATTTCGATAAAAGAACATCAACGGGATTTAGGAGTGTTTAGAATGAAAGAGGGGATTACTTTGGATGAAGTGACTGTGATAAAAGAAAAAAAACTTCTGACAACGGAAGTGGATAAAATCATATATGATGTGGAACGGGATTCGACGGCTAAAAATTCTGCTACAATGCAGATATTGGAAAAACTTCCGTTTGTCAGCATAGATATGAAAACGAAGCAATTGCAGGTAATGGGAGAAACGAATTTCGTGATCACGATTAACGGGAAAAAGAGTCTTTTCCTTTCAGAGGCAAATCAATACGTGGCGCGGCTCTTACAAGGAGATCGAATGAAGCAAGTCGAATTGATCACCTCCCCGCAAGGACAATATAGTGATAAAACTGCCGTGATTAATATCGTGACAAAGGGTAGTCTGCCGGACGGTATAGTCGGGAATGTTATGATTGATTTTGGTAAAGATATTATCAAACCGGATATTGGAGTGACTTCAAAAATTGGGAAATTAGTATTCAACGTGAATTATCAACCGGGATATATTTATTATTCCCGATTGACAGATAGAATGAAGATGATAAATTACGGGGATGACACGATACACAGAACGGAATCGGAATTGGGAACTTGGTCGAAAGATGATTCGCATGATCTTCAATTGAATGCGAGTTACGATTTCACGGATCGGGATTTACTTACTTTTACCGGGCAATACATTTATTGTCGGGAAAGAGAGTTTCAAGAGGGGAACACCGTGATATGGAATGCCGAGAATTTTGAGGAGCGATCTTATTCTTTCGATAATAGAAATATCAACAGAGAGGAGCGATGGCAAGGAAAAATCAATTATCAAAAGTCGTCTCGGAATAAAGAGGGGAGGCTTTTCACCGCCACGTACGGAATGGAAAATAATCGGGATAAAAATCGATATAGGCAAGAATTAACTGGAATTTTCGGAATAGAGGACTCCAGAGAGAGGATGGAGAATAAACTGTGTTTGACAGAACATACCCTAGGGATGGATTTTACAAACCCGATTAATGAAAAACATTCGTGGTTCTTGACAGCTAAATTTGTTACCAGATGGTATCGTAGTGATGAAGAATTAGATTATAATCAATATGTTCCGTCATTTCGGGCAAGCTATTCGTTTTCTACTGCCAAAATAAATTTAAGAGCAGAGGTGAGTTTCGAGAAAACGATAAACGATATGCAATTTGGCCAGAGCGAAGAGAATATACGTAACGTATTTTTTGATATAACGCCTAGTGCTTCTGCTATATTTTTATTAAGCCGGAAATCCACGTTTTCAATACTGTATTCGGTTCCTTCTTTCCGGCCAGATATTCATTACTTGAATCCATTTATAGATCGTTCTGATCCTTCACACTGGAAAGTTGGTAATCCGGATCTGGAGCCGGAAATATCTCAATTCGTATCCATGAATTATCGTTATTACACGCAAAGGACAAGTTTAGTTTTTTCGGCAAAGTATAAACATTCGGGTAACGCAATATATCCTTATGATTACACGAATGAAACGGGAGTGCTTGTGACTACTTACGGTAATATGAATCGTTCGGGGATGCTTTCTTTTGATGCAAATTTTGAATACAAAATCCCTAATAAGCTTCAAATATGGTGTATGGGAGAAGCGAAATACACGTATTATTCCATTGCTAGGAGTAATTTTCCACTTTGGAATTTTAAATCAGCTGCGGGAGTTTATGTCACGTTATTTAAAAAGGCAACTATTGGAATTATTGGTAATATTCGTCCGATGTCAACATCTGTGCAACATACGAAATTTGAATATCTCACAACAGCTACTTTAAGAGGAGAATATGCTTTTACCCCTAAGTTATCTTTCATGGTTGATGTTGACAAGTTTTTATGGAAACATATCGATGTAAAAAACGTGAAAGAAACAGATTCTTTTTATTATCACAAAGATGAACAATGGCGAGGTCGGTGGGTGTCGTTTACGTTAGTTTATAACTTTGGACGTTTGCGTGACTGTGTAAAGGAAAGTGATAGGAGTGTAAAGAATGATGATAGAGTGAAAGAACTATAAATTATAATATTATGAATTATTCTGCTCGTTATGTTTTAAATCCTAATTATCGTTTACTTGATGATGTAAAACGTTCATTAATTATCGCAGTTGATATGGATGATGAAATACAATCTATTAAATACACTAGAGGTATCATTGCTAGAATTCATCCATTACATGCGCAGATTTTATCATTTTTTGATGGAGAAAAAACTTATGAAGAAATATTATCTGAACTTGAAAAATACCTACATTTAGATAGAGGAAGTATAGAAGAGTATTGCCATAAGTTAATTGAAAATGAAAACTCTTTCCATTTACATTTGAAAGAAGGAATTACGAATTTTCCTGTTAATGTATTGGTTAATATAGATTTGTGTCCTGTTTTTAAAAAATATAGTTATAAAGATTTTCCTTTAGTGGTGGATATAGATTTAACTTCACGAAGATTGTATAAACCTCGTTATTTCTCCATTATATTGAATACCTATTGCTATACGAATTGTATTTATTGTTATGCTGATCGTAAAACAAAGGTGACCCATTATTTGTCCACGAAACGTATATTTAAATTAATTGATGAGATGGTAGAGCTAGGTGCAATGAATATTGATTTTAATGGAGGGGAAGTGTTGATGCATCCTAATTGTTTGGATATATTGGCTTATTCTATGTCAAGAGGATTTCAACCATATATTTCCACGAAGTGTCCGTTAAGTTATGAATTGGTACAGGGGATTAAGCGCATAGGATTAAAAAAAGTTCAAATATCTTTAGATAGTGCTGATACTAAAATACTTGTTCACTTATTAAAAACAAAATCTAATTATTACGAGATAATGAAAAAAACGATCTCTTTTTTGGAAGAAGCTGGGATAGAAGTTATAATTCATTGTATTTTAACTCACTATAATTCTTCCCGAGAGAATGTGGAACAGCTGGTTGCAGATTTGAGTTTATTTAATAATATAAATTATATCAATTTCGATGTGGCTGGTTATTCTTTATACAAAGATCAGGAATCATTTAGTTCCTTGAAAGTAACAGAGAAAGAAATAAAAAATTTACAGGATGTTGTAAAAGAATTGGCAAAAACGTATCCAGATAAAACGCTGAATATTAATGGAACAACGATGCTATGCCGTATTTTTTCGGACAAAATTCTACGTGATAAAGAATTTCAGAATCGTCCTTTGTGCGAGGGTAATTTGAGTTATATGTTGGTACTTCCAGATGGTAAAGTTACAATTTGTGAAGAATTATATTGGCATCCTCAATTTATATTAGGTGATGTTACTGAAAAAAGTATTATGGAAGTATGGATGTCTGATAAAGCTTTAGCTCTTCACCATTTATCTCGTGAAGATATTTCAGAGAAAAGTGCTTGTAAAATTTGTAATGATTTTAATCTTTGTCGAGGGGAAAATGGTTGTCGTGTTTGTTGGAAAACGGTTCAATACTTCTACGGTTCAGAGAATTGGGATTTCCCGGAACCATCATGTCCCTTTGCTCCACCTGTGATAAATGATTGTTTACATGATATAGAATAATTACTTATGAAACGATTCCCGTTTTATAAACAATTAGATTCGACGGATTGCGGTCCGGCGTGTCTGAAAATAATATCCGAGTATTACGGAAAGAAATTAGCTTCTTCTTTCTTGATAAATAAGATTTTTGTTTCACAACAGGGGATCTCAATGCTCGCTCTAAAACAAGCGGCAGAGAGTATTGGATTCGAAACAAGAGCACGTCAAGTGAATTGGGATTTTCTGATAAAACATTTTGAGTCTCCTTGTATTATTCATTGGAATAAAAATCATTTTGTTATTATTTATAAAATAGAAAAGCAAATATCAAAAGGGAAATTATATTATACTGTATATGTGTGTGATCCTGCTTTTGGGAAAACGAAATATTCAGAGAAAGAGTTTCTTGAATACTGGGGGATTTCTGAAAGTAATCTTAAAGGTTTTGTCTTGGAATTAAAGCCTAATCAACAATTTTACGATATGATTGTTGAGAGGAAAGACAGATTACGACTTCGGGATTTTTTCCCTTATTTAAAACCCTATTATATCGGTGTTTTTCAGTTTTTTCTAACCATGATTTTGGCTAGTATAATTAATTTAATTTTCCCATTTCTTACACAAGCTGTTGTTGATGTGGGTATTGCCAATAAAAATTTTCATTTTATATTTGTTTTGTTGATTGCTCAGCTTTTAATAACACTTGGGGAAGTTGCAAATGATATGATTCGTTCTCGATTGATGCTTCATATTACAACACGTATTGGTATAAGTTTTATATCTGATTTTTTATTTAAACTAATTCGTCTCCCTATTTCTTTCTTTGATACGAAAAAAGTTGGGGATATCATGCAACGTATAAATGACAACATACGGATACAGAATTTTTTAACAGGAACATTTATTAGTATAATTGTTGCTTTAATTACTTTCATCGTGTATACTATTATTATGGCAAAATATAACTGGGGAATTTTGTTTATATTCTTTTCGGGAAGTATTTTATATATATTTTGGGTTACTTTTTTCTTGAAAAAACGCAGAGAATTTGATAAAAAACGTTTCGAAGTTTCAGCAGCAAATCAGAATAAAGTAATACAATTGATAACAGGTATGCAAGAAATAAAACTGAATGGGTGTGAACAAAAAAAACTTTGGGAATGGGAGAATATACAAACAAAACTTTATAATATTGAAATGGGGTCTTTGTCTCTAGAACAAACGCAGTCGTTAGGAGGGCTTTTTATAGATCAGGTTAAGAATATATTAATATCATTTTTAGCAGCTCGTCTTGTTATAAATGGTTCCATGACGCTAGGTATGATGATGGCTATGCAGTATATAATTGGACAGTTAAATGCTCCTGTATCACAATTTATTAATTTTTTGGGAAGTGCTCAAGATGCAAAAATGAGTCTTGAACGATTAGGAGAAATATATAATAGGGAGGATGAAGAATCGGATGAAAAACCTAAAGATATGGAGATTCCTAAAAATGCGGATATTGTATTTAATAATGTAGTTTTCCAGTATGAAGGTCCAAATTCTAAAAGAGTCCTTGATGGTTTGACTATGAGGATAAAAACTGGGAAAGTAAATGCAATTGTGGGTGTTAGTGGAAGTGGAAAAACAACAATTTTAAAACTTTTGCTTGGGTTTTATCATCTAACAGAAGGTGAAATTAATCTTGGAAATAAAAATCTTAATTCTTATAGTGATACTGCTTGGAGACGGCAATGTGGGGTCGTGATGCAAGAAGGATTCATTTTTAGTGATTCAATAATGCAAAATATCATTATAAAAGATGATAAGCCAAATATACAACAACTTGATTATGCTGTTCAAGTTGCTAATCTTAAAAGTTTTATTGATTCGCTTCCTATGGGATTCCAAACTATTATAGGAGCGGAAGGGAATGGTATTAGTGCTGGACAACGACAAAGGATATTGATCGCTAGAGCGATATACAAGGATCCTTCTTATATATTTATGGATGAAGCAACTAATGCTTTGGACACAACAAATGAAAAGATAATTCTAGAGAACTTGAATAATTTTTTTGCAACTAGAACAGTTGTGATTATAGCACATCGTCTTAGTACAATAAAAAATGCTGATAATATAATTGTAATAAATGAGGGACAAGTGACAGAATCTGGGAAACATAACGAGTTGATAAAGCAACGAGGTTTATATTTCAATCTAGTTAAGGATCAAATAGAATTAAACCAATAATAGAATGAAAATAAAGCATACAATGCATTGTTTGGAAATGAATAGAATATTAAAAAATATTCCCTGTAAAATTTATTATGCAGGAATGTTTTTGGTTGTAATGATGTTTTTATTTTTATTCTTTATGAATCATTTTATTCAATACGAAAGAACTATCAAATTTCCAATACAAATTATTGTACAGAAGTCTTCGTGTCAAGCTAAGATACTTGTTGATTCTTCTTATATAAATTATTTTCATAAAGGAGATGAATTTGTAATAAAATTAGAACATATAACAAATGATTCTTTTTTGAATTTCAAAGTAAAAGTACAGCAGGTTGATAGTTCTAGAAATGTAATGTTTAATTTGCCTGATAGATATGACTATTCTTTACTATTTTTGTATGGAACTTGTAGACCATATGTAGAATTATCGGTGGGATATGAGAAATTAATAGATATAATAAAAATGAGTTTTGTTTTGTGATTTTAAGAAGAACATGAATATATTCATGATAATTTTGATGTTGTATAATAAGGTTACTTTGGCTTAAGTATTATAGGAGTAAGTTGCTTTATTTCCATTAAGTAATACATAGTAATGAAATTTAATATATTATATATATAACAAGAAAGAAAGTACATGTTTCAATCTCTCTCGCATGTAATGGTTGGCGTTGTTTTTGTGCTTTTTCACGGTGTTCACGGAGATGTTCAATAATTGGGAAATCTCTTCATGTGATTTTCCGTGGAGGCTGAGTTGGTAAACTTCCCGACAGGCGGGGGATAGTTCGTTGAAGACGGCTTGGATCATTTGAAAGACTTCGGATTCGACGATGTTTTCAAGAAAGAATTCTTGATCGTCTTTTTCTAGAATTATTTTCTCGGCATATCGGTTGGCGATGTTTCTACGACGGATGGTATCGACCGAGAAACTACGTACGATTTTATATAGATACGCTTTTATCGTATTTTCCGTTTTAAATTCGTTCCGTTTCTCCCAAAGATTGAGAAATGCGTCTTGAATCACGTCTTCAATGGTATCATCGTCATCTACATATTTGGCCGCAAAATAACGCAGTGTGGCCGCATACTTATCATATAAATAGCGAAAGGCCTGATTGTTATCTTGATCCCAGAAATAATCTGTCGTTAACTGTCTTTCCATGTAAATGACTATCTTTAAACCAACGATTAATGATCGCACAAATATAGGTTATAAATAAATAATTTCGCACCAAATTATGTTTTATTTAAATTTTTTATTCACAGCAAGAAAGACTGTTTAGCCGCCATTTTGTCTTATCATAACTAAATCAACTATTTCACAATCATTAATCGTTCGTTTAAAAAAATCTTTTATATCGTATCCAAGTCTCATTATTATCATTAATTTTGCTTTTTCAAAATATAAGATTGATAACATTAAAAATTGGGAAAATGAAAATTATTGTATCTGTAATTTTATTGGCATTAATTACTGTCAGTTGCGGTACGAACAAGCGTGTCTACGCACCACCTTTTGAGGAAGAGGAGACAGAATCGGTAGTAGTGAAAGAGAACGTGCAAACAACTACGGCACAGAATCCCAAAAAGACCGAAAATACAAAACCTGTTGTTTCGAGAGAAGAGAACGTGACAATGACTCACGGGGACGTTATGAAACGTTTTAACGTGATCGTTGGAAGTTTTGCCAACGTGGACAATGCGTTGAAGTTACGGGAAAAACTGGACGGAATGGGGTATACCAGCATTATCATGAAAAATGATGCGGGGATGAGCCGGGTTAGTATTGCCGGATTTGACGAGGAAGCTCCTGCTCGTACGGAATTGATGAAAGTTCGTGAACGCTTTCCAGAGTTTGCTGACGCTTGGTTATTGATTTCCAAGAAAAAGTAAAATACGGGATAGATAAAATAAAAAGGTCGACTGCTGCCAGTCGACCTTTTTATTTGTCAAATTAATTCAAAACCAACGATATCCGGTCCGTCATCATCCTTTTTCTTGGATTTCTCATCTTCCGGTTTGTCTTCTTCTTCAGGCTCTTTTTCACGTGGAAGTTCCTCGGCAATGAGGTTTTCTTCCTCAACTAAAATAGTCGTTTCGATAGTTGCCATTTCTTCATTTACCGGTTCCTCTATCTGGATTTCGGAAGTTGTCACTTCTATTATCGTGTTTCCCGTTTCGGTGTCGGTCGAAACGATTTCTTCGAAAGTTTCCAGTGGCTCTTCTACAGGTTCCGCGATGGCCGGACTCCCGACATCCACGAATTCACTTTCCAGCCCGTCATTGATGACTTTATTTTTAGCAGCCTGTTTCTCGGCGAACGAGAAATCTTCTCGGACAATACCGTTCTCGCAACGGAATACTCTTCCAGGAAAGCGTTCGATCAAGTCATATTGATGAGTGGCGATAACAACCGTTTTTCCACTGTCACAAATATCTTTCAATAATTCCACCAACCGATAGGAGGTTTCCGGATCTATATTCCCGGTAGGTTCGTCGGCCAAAATAATAGGAGGG